>ENA-OPYX01001837-OPYX01001837.1-human-gut-metagenome-genome-assembly--contig:-NODE-1837-length-10479-cov-2.048976_pt1 | contig 10479 bp, 14 predicted proteins | sample MGYA00242639_ERZ504486 | MGnify/ENA primary metagenome ERZ504486 (study PRJEB26092, sample SAMD00036296) | human gut metagenome | host: Homo sapiens | study: EMG produced TPA metagenomics assembly of... | reverse complement strand
ATTCCACCCATGAGAAGACCAATTTTCTGTACGGTTGCTTCTTCTCTGCTTAAAATTCCAACAATCTTTCCACCAAAGAGCACAGCAATTCTATCGCTTAATGCCATGATTTCCTCTAGGTCTGCAGAAATCAGCATAACGCCTTTTCCTGCATTTCTCTGTTCAGTCAGCTGCTGACGGACAAATTCGGTCGCACCAATATCAAGACCTCTGGTTGGCTGGCTTGCTATGATTACTTTATCATGATCATGCAATTCTCTTGCAATAATCAGTTTCTGCTGGTTTCCCCCAGACAATAGTTTTACAGGCGTGTCAATCCCCGATTTACCAGAAGCACGCACATGGTACTGCTGCATTTTTTCAGCTGCATTTTTTCGGATAGCAGACATATTTACCAGAGAATTGACGAGCAAATGGAGATTTCTTATATTCACGTAAAATAAGATTCTCTGTAATACTCATTCCTGTGATCAGACTATCCTGTAGTCTGTCTTCTGAAATATAAGAAACACCTGCTTCATATCGCCCGCGAATACCCTCGCCTGCCAGATTAGCGCCATCCAGAAGAATTTCTCCGGAACCTGTTTTCTGAATTCCTGTAATTACTTCAGCCAGTTCTTTCTGACCGTTTCCTTCTACGCCAGCAATACCAAGGATCTCTCCTTTATGGATAGTAAGACTGATATCATCCAGCTTATGACGGCTGTGTTTTCGGTGGCAGTTGGATACATGTTTCAGCTCCAGCATTACCTCATTTTTGGGAGATCCTTCTATATGATAGTTTCTTCCGAAAGCTCACGCCCGATCATATAGGCAGATAATTCTTCAGGGTTCGTATCTTTTGTAGTCAGATCAGCAACCTGTTTTCCATCACGAAGAATGGTGACCTTATCACTGATTGCCATAATCTCACTCATTCGATGAGTGATGATAATGATTCCATATCCCTCTTTTTTAAGATTACGCAGAACTTCAAAAAAATGAGTGGTTTCCTGTGGTGTAAGAACGCCTGTTGGTTCGTCCAGAATCAGAAGTTCCACATCCCTGTACAAAGCTTTTAGAATCTCGACACGCTGCTGTTCTCCAACGGACAGATCGCTGATCAAAGCATCTGGATTTACATGTAATCCGTATTTTTCAGCCAGATCTGTTAGTTTTTTTCTCGCAGCTGCTCTGTCAAGGAAAAAGGAATTGCCCTTCAGATTTAAAATGATATTATCCAGAACGGTCATTTTATTTACAAGAGAAAAGTGCTGCTGAACCATTCCGACAGCCCGCTTCGATTGCTTCTTTTGGGGAAGCAAAATCTGCAGGTTTGCCTTTCCAAAGTATTTCACCACTGTCCGCGGTGTAAAGACCGAAAATAATATTTACAAGCGTAGTCTTTCCGGCACCATTTTCACCAAGAAGGGCATGAATCTCACCCTTTTCTACAGATAGGTTAATATTCTCGTTTGCATATACCCCGGAAAATGATTTACAAATATGTTTCAATTGAAGAAGGGACATGGCTTTCTCCTTTATGTCAAATTAGTTAATGATTAATCTGTAACTGTAAGGGTACTGAATAGTTACATTAATCTCTTAATGTGTAATCACGTTCAACCTCAAGTTCGCCGGAAACGATTTTGTCAATTGCATCCTGTGCAGTTGCTTTTACTTCATCTGTAAGATTATCAGAAAGAAGAACTTCTACTGCTCCGTCTGCCATACCGAGGTTGTAAACATCTCCTTCAAAACTATCGTCAACAACACTTTCAATAGCTTTATCAATTACAACGTCAAGGTTATAGATTGCAGAGTCAAGAATGTTCTCAGGTGCTAAAGAACTCTGATCATAGGAGTCGCCCTGGCACCAGATGTCTGCATCAACAGCTGCAGCAATTGCACCATTTCCACATGCATTTGCACAGTGTTTGATTACATCTACGCCATTTTCAATCATTGCTTTTGCAGCTTCCTGTGCAAGCTGTGTATCAACAAAGGAGTTGGTCCATGCTGTCTGAACTTCAATATCTGGATTTACGGATTTTGCACCATCTTCATATCCGTTTACGATCTTCACAAGGGAATCACCCTGGATTGGTCCGATTGCACCGAGTTTGTCGGATTTTGTCATAGATGCGGCAATGATTCCTTCTACATAAGCAGTCTGTTCACATGCCATTACATAAGATGCAACATTGTCAGAAGAAGCGTCAGATTCTGTACAGATAAAATTTTGTAGCTGGATAAGTCTCTGCAACTTCCAGTGCAGGATCACCAAATTCGTATCCATGGCCAATTACTACATCATATCCTGCGCTTGCATAATCAGCAAAAGCAGCAGAAATGTCAGCAGCTTCCAGATTTTCTGTATAAGCAAGTTCACATCCGTATTTATCACAGGCTTTCTGAGCACCCTCATATGCGGTCTGGTTCCAACCCTGATCATTTGCAGCACCTGACATCAGAAGTGCAACTTTCAGTCCTTTTCCTTTTGCTGCATGAACCGGCTGTGCACATACACCATTCATCATAGATACTGTCATTGCCATTGCTAATCCCATAACCACTAATTTTTTCATCTTAATCCTCCTTGATAAGATCCTGTTATCATTTATTTTTTATCTCAAACCCTATAGTTAATACAAGGTTTTGAATAAGTCCTCTACATAGTAAACTATTATAGTAAACTATAGGGTCAAGAACTTTTTTTAAATTATAAAAAAAGGCGGTATTCCTAAGAATACCACCCTAATGATACGTTTGTTGTATAAAGATTGTAAAATGGATTAATGTTTTTAATTATCTTCAATTCAGCACACGATTGATCTGGCGAAAATCCTTCAGTGCCTGGCGACCAATCTTGAAGATCTTTTTCATATTAATCGAGTTGATACCGCCCTGTCTTGGACGGAAAGTGATTGGTAGATATTTGACGCGGCATCCCTTTTTTGCATAGATTACTGACAAGATCACATTGGACAGATTAAAATCATTAGGGATCAGGTCAATATATTTGCGTAGAGTCTCTGATTTCATCAGACGGAATGGCGTGTTGGCATCCTTTACGGAAACACCGAAACAGATACGAATCACAAGGCGTAGAATACGAGTAACAAAGATACGACTGCCGCCATCCTGACGGTTGTTTCGCCACCCAATGACCATATCCCATGCTTCCCTCTGATTCCAAAACTGTTCAAATTCAGAGGGAAGTGTCTGACCATCTGAATCAGTCTGAAAAACAAAATCTGCACCATGATCAAGTGCATAATGATATCCATATAAAACAGTTGCACCATGTCCACTGTTTGTTTTCGTGATAGGGCTGAACAAAGGGTGTTCTTTTGCATATTCCTGCATGATTATGTATGTATCATCCTTGCTTCCGTCATCAATCACAACCAGGCGGGATTCACCGTTTCCGGAATGCGCCTGAATGACAGGATACCAGTCATCAAGTACTTGTCGGATATTTTCTCGTTCGTTATATGCCGGTATGATTATAAAAAGTCTATCTGTCTTTGTTTCCAAGATAATTCTCCTGTGGGACATTCTGCAGACATGGGTTACCTTCTGGCAAGTTCACTGGTAATCTCTTCCCAGGTAACTCCCTTTTCTACCATCAGAACCATGGCATGATACAGAAAATCCGAAATTTCATATTTGATTTCTTCTTTGTCAGGATTTTTTGCCGCTATAATAATTTCTGCACATTCTTCTCCGACCTTTTTCAGAATCTTATCAATACCTTTGTCGAAAAGATAATTTGTATAAGAGCCTTCTTTAGGATGAATTTTACGGTCTGCGATCACATCATACACATCCTGAAAGATATGAAGTGGGTTTGTATCGTTATACTCTTTCTGAACCAGAGGTTTAAAGAAGCAGCTGCGGCTGCCAGTGTGGCAAGCTGCTCCGATCTGATCGACTTTAGCGAGGATTGTATCATTGTCGCAGTCCAGCGCAAGTGATTTTACATACTGAAAGTGACCGGAAGTAAGACCCTTGAGCCAGAGTTCCTGACGACTGCGGCTCCAGTAAGTCATTTTACCAGTTTTCAGAGTATTTTGGAAGGCCTCTTCATTCATATATGCTACCATAAGTACCTGGTCGTTTTTGTAATCCTGAACTACCACCGGAATCAATCCGTCATTGTTGAGTTTGAAATCAGACCAGCTGATAGCACTTTCAAAAGTAATGACCGGAATTCCGGAAGCTTTGCAGTCTTCTTTGAAATTAATAAGTTTCACCTCAAGAGAACTGATATAAGCACCGCTTAAAGCATGTACAGATTCCTTTTTTGAGAAGATCTTTCAGGGCATCTGTTTTACTCTCTTCTGTATGAAGAATAACCTTCATATCAGAACTCGTAGCGATTTCGTCCTGAATCGTATCCAATGCAAGAATTTCATCTGCATACTTTTCAATCAGTTTTTGGTTATCTGCAAATTCTTCCATAGAAGAAATACTGATGACCATTTTTTCTTTACCGAAACGTTTGGATACTTCCTCAAGAAGTAAAATATTACTTTCTTTGGAAAAATTCAGAACAACTTTGGCACATCCGGCATAAAGAAGCTTTTTGACATCTTCCATGCGATTGATATTTCCAGCTACCATAACAGGAATTTCAGCAATCGCACAAATCTGTTTGATATTTGCAATAGCCTGATCATGCTCTTTATCTCCAGACGAAAAGTCAAAAACCAGCAGTTCATCTGCTCCGTTATCTCGGTAAAAACGCACAAGATCTTCTATATTTCCTTCTCCAAAGAGATTTCGTTGACCAAATCCGGTAACTGCCTTTCCTGATTGCAGATACAGGCATGGAATCAGTAGTTTATCTGCCATGTGTATTCCTCCTTATGCAAGACTTCCCTTGGTAGAGAGTACATCTGTAATGCGTGGATCATAGGAAACAGCCTGATCCAATGCTTTGGCAAAGCTTTTGAACATTGCTTCGGCAACATGATGGCTGTTGCCACCGGTAAGTACTTTGATATGCAGGTTCATGCCACAGGAATAAGAAATAGCATAGAAAAACTCTTTTACCATTTCAGTGGACATATCTCCGATCTTTTCGGAAGTAAACTCTGCATCCCATGAAAAATATGGCCGGCCGGAAAGGTCGATTGCACAGAGTACAAGAACTTCATCCATTGGGAGGATACAGCTTCCGTAGCGGCGGATTCCTTTCTTGTCTCCAATTGCTTCTTTGATCGCAGTACCAAGGACAATACCGGTATCTTCAATTGTATGATGGTCATCTACCTCCAGATCGCCATGGACACGAACGCAGAGATCAAAAAGGCCATGTCTTGTAAAACCGTCAAGCATATGGTTAAAGAAACCGACGCCGGTTTCAATATCAGAATAACCAGTTCCATCCAGAGTCAGTTTGAGTTTGATCTCTGTTTCTTTTGTATTACGTTCTACAGATGCTTCTCTTGCCATATCTGTTTCCTCCTACTGTTCTTCGTCTTCAAAACGGACAGCAATAGAGTTGGCATGTGCAGTCAGCTGTTCTGAAGTTGCAAACTGTTCAATGTCTTTATGAATTTTACGCAGAGCTTCTCTCGAATAGTACACGATACTGGATTTTTTTACAAAATCATCAACAGAAAGTGCGGAGAAGAATTTTGCTGTTCCATTTGTCGGAAGAACATGGTTTGGCCCGGCAAAATAATCACCGAGTGGTTCAGAGCTGTTTTCACCGATAAAGATTGCTCCGGCATTTCTTACTTTCATCATTACTTCAAATGGGTTGGCAGTTACAATCTCCATATGTTCCGATGCGATAGCATTGGCAGCTTCGATTGCTTCATCCATGTCTTCTGCAATTAAAATATAACCAAAGTTATCGAGGGACTTCTGGATGATCTCTTTACGGGAAAGGACTTTGACAAAACCGTCAACTTCTTCGCTGACTTTTGCTGCAAGTTCCTTACTTGTCGTGATCAGGATGGCAGAAGCAAGCTCGTCATGTTCTGCCTGTGAAAGAAGGTCGGCAGCTACATATCTTGGATTGGCTGTTTCATCGGCAAGAACCAGAATCTCACTTGGGCCGGCAATGGAGTCAATGCTGACATAGCCATAGACCGCTTTTTTGGCAAGTGCTACAAAGATGTTTCCAGGTCCTACAATTTTGTCAACTTTTGGGATGCTTTCTGTACCGTAAGCAAGTGCACCGATTGCCTGTGCTCCGCCGACTTTGTAAATTTCATCTGCACCGGCTTCTTTGGCTGCAACCAGAGTGGATGGATTGACTTTACCGTCTTTTCCCGGAGGAGTTGTCATAACGATCTGGTCTACTCCAGCTACTTTGGCAGGAACGATGTTCATCAGTACGGAAGAAGGATAAACAGCCTTTCCGCCCGGAACGTAAACACCAACACGTTCAAGTGCAGTTACTTTCTGTCCAAGCATGGTACCATTTGTTTCACTGGTGAACCAGCTGTTCTGGCGCTGTTTTTCGTGATAGCTTCTGATATTAACAAGTGCTTTGCGGATAACATCGATCAGAGCCGGATCGACTGCCTCATAAGCTTCTTTTATTTCTTCTTCAGTTACTTTGATCGTATCTGCACAGATCTCTGTTTTGTCGAACTCTTTTGTATAGGCAAAAAGAGCGGCATCTCCTTCGGTTTTTACTTTGTTCAGAATTTCGTCAACTGCTGCTTCAAATTTGCCATAGTTGTTTGGGCTTCGTTTCAGGAGATTTTCCAGAATATCTTTTGTACTTTCTTTTGTAAGTGCTACTGTACGCATTATGTTCATCCCTTCTGTTGGTTATTATTTACTGACACATTTCTGAGATCACGGATCAGGTTACGGATTCGTTCATCTTCCATTTTCATGCTGACCTGATTTTACGACCATTCTTGCAGAAAGCGGGCAGACTTCTTCAAGAACATTCAGACCGTTTTCACGCAGGGTGCTTCCGGTTTCAACAATATCTACGATCACTTCGGAAAGTCCGACGATCGGAGCCAGTTCGATGGAACCGTTCAGCTTAATGATCTCTACTGTCTGATGTTTCTTATTATAAAATAGTCTTTGGCAATGTTTGGATATTTGGTTGCAACACGGATCAACTGGTTGTTCTGAAGCAGTTCACGGGCACTTTCCGGTCCACAGACACACATACGACATTTCCCGAATCCGAGGTCCATTACTTCATAAAGCTTACGTCCTTCTTCAAGAATGATATCCTTGCCAGTGACGCCGATATCGGCAGCACCGTATTCAACGTAAGTTGGTACATCAGGTCCTTTGGCGAGGAAAAAGCGCAATTTCAGATCTTCATTGACAAAGATCAGTTTGCGGGTATCTTTGTCACGCATTTCTTCGCAGGTGATTCCAATCTGTTCAAACATATCCAGCGTTTTCTGTGCAAGTCTTCCCTTCGTAAGGGCAACGGTAAGATATCTCATATCAGCAGTCCTCCTTTTCACGGCGAAGAGCTACAGCCGTTCCTTCATTTCTCAATTTCTGCGCTTCCAGGATGGCTTCGCGGCGATTAGCTTCTGTATAGGTAAGAATGACTGGTGCTTTTTTTTCAGGAAGTGAAATCTTCTGTCTGGACAGAGCCATAAGGAGATTATCGACAGTGATGCCAAAACCAATGGAGGCAGCAGGCTTGCCGAAATGTTTCAGAAGATTGTTGTAACGTCCTCCTTTTACAACTGGTTCACCGGTTCCATAAGTATATGCCTGGAAAATGATTCCAGTATAATACTGAAATTTGCTGAGCATACCGAAATCAAAGCTGACATACTTTTCATATCCGTAAATTTTGAGAATTTCATAGATTTCTTCCAGCCGTTCTACCGCTTTGATTGCACAGATATTGTCTGTCAGACTGCGTGCTTTCTGAAGAATTTCTGAAGAGCCGAACAGGTGTGGAAGTTCCAGAAAAGCTTTTTCCAGAGATTCCGGAATATTCTGGCTGCGTACAAGATCTTCTACACCAAAATAGTTTTTCTGGGAGATCAGGGAACGGAGATTTTCTTCTTCTTCGATATCCAGATTGGCATCCTGAAGAAGAGATTTGAAATAGTCAACCTGTCCGACACTGACCTGAAATTCTTTTAATCCGGCTTTCAAAAGGCATTCAACTGTCATGGCGAGAAGTTCTGCATCTGCTTCGGCAGAATCATCACCGATACGTTCTACACCCATCTGAGTGGTCTCTTTGAGTCGGCCCTGATAGCTGGAATTATTGATAAAAGTGTTTCCTGTATAAGAAAGTGTTATAACCTGGTGCTCCGGATTAAAATAAGTAGCGCAGGCTCTTGATACGGATGGTGTGAAGTCCGGGCGTAATACCAGGGTATTTCCTTCACGGTCAAAAAATTTATACAGATCCTTGGAAGGAATTGTACCTACTTCTCTGCTGAATACTTCAAAATATTCAAAGGAAGGAGTTTCAATCTCCTCATATCCATAGGAATCAAATACTTTGCGGATTTCTGTCTGAAGATGATGCTTCTGGCTGCACTCTCCATTATAAATATCGCGAACACCTTCAGGTGTATGAAAAATTCGCTGCATAGTCGTTTCCTCCTCATTACAGATAAACACTTTAACGTGCTACCATGCTACTATGTAAAAACAAGAAAATTATAGTAGAAAAAATAGAAAATGTCAATCCCGCAATTTCAGATCTGTCTGGATTCCATCCAGATAGGGAACAAGAAATCCATTTTTTTTTCTGTAAATAGTAAATGGAATTCAATTCTTCGCGCCGAAAGCTTTTGCGCCCTCCGGACTGCATGCGATTCCAGAAACTTCATCAGGTCACGGAGCGGAAGGTAATAAAACAGATCTGCATGACTGAAAAAAATAAGAAAAAAAGCAATTCCGCCCTGCTGCTCAAAGGCGTTCATGAATTCGACCTGATGCGGGTGGATATTGCTTAACGGAAAAGTATCAACACTGCATTCTTTAGCATCAAAGCAGACCGGGATTCCCTGAACAGCACCGATATAATCGACTGTACTGCGTTGCTCAAAGTATGCGAGTGTGATATGACGGTTTTCTTTGTCCATGCGGACTGGTGTGATCGGCGTTGGAATTTTCTGAATCAGAGCAAGGTTTTTTTCTGCATATTGTTCATTGGTTCGGTTCACGAGATCCTCCAGGGTTGAACCCGGAGGCCCCTGCTGTTCCATGTAGCCATATTGGAAAATCCTCTCAGTTCAGAAGTTTGATAGATGGATAATAGCGTACGATGGCTTTTCCGACAATCTCATCAAAGGATACAAAGGTGTTTTTCCAGAATCTTGAGTCTCTGGAATATTCGCGGTTGTCACCGAGCATAAAGTAACTGTTTTCCGGTACCTTATAGGGACCATAATTTCCGGTCGGAACCTCCGGTACGAAGCTGTCATCCAATGGTTCATCAGAGCCATTTATGTATACTTTACCGTCACGGATTTCAACGGTTTCACCAGGAAGTCCGATCAGACGTTTGATGAACAGCTGGCTTTCATCATCCGGAAATTTAAAGATCACAATATCAAAACGTTCCGGGTCTTTTGTTTGTAGGAAATGTGTTTGCCGAAGAAATCGAAGTTCAGACCATATGCCATGCGGAAACCGAAGATACGGTCACCGGTCATAATCGTATTTTCCATGGATTCAGACGAATTTTGGCGTTGATGAGAACAACATTATTTACAACAAGAACTACTACTACAACAATGATGATCATTTTTACATAATCCCTAGATTTCATTCCAGATTTTCATAACTACACTCCTCTAAATGTTCTTCTTTTAATATATGTTGAAATTGCACTGGTAAAACTGCCTCAAAATGTTTTTCGGACAGGTTATGCAATTTTCCTTCAAGTTCAGGAAAAGTCAGGCGATAAGCATGGAGAAGCTGATGTTTCAGCCCATAATGATCACGGAAATATCGATTGAATTCCTGGCTGCCGTATTTTGCATCACCGGCCAGAGGATGTCCCTCAGATGCCAGATGCGCACGAATCTGATGTGTACGGCCCGTGATCAGTCGTACTTTCAAAAGAGTTGCATGCTCATTATTGCAGATAGGTGTGTACTGTGTTTCGATTGGCTGGGCATCTTTTTCTTTTGTCGGTGAGACACTTACTTTATTCAGGTTTGCATCTTTATGCAGATATCCACGGATATGCCGCGAGCGGGTAAGCTTTCCCTTAACGATGCATAAATAGTCTTTATGAACGGTACGGTCATGAAATAACGTTGACAGTTCCTGCAGTCCTGCAAGAGATTTTCCGGCTGCGATAACACCGCTTGTATTTTTGTCCAGACGGTTGCATACGGAAGGATGAAGGTCCGCAGATTTTCTTCTGTCAGTGACCATTTTGAAGAAGATATCCAATCAGGTATTCTACCATGGAAGGTTCTTTGGTATCATCTGGCTGAGAAAGCATACCTGCCGGTTGTTGATCAGAAGAATATCAGTGTCTTCATAGATGATATCCAGATCAGTTACGGCCCT
>ENA-OPYX01001836-OPYX01001836.1-human-gut-metagenome-genome-assembly--contig:-NODE-1836-length-10481-cov-2.012556_pt1 | contig 10481 bp, 16 predicted proteins | sample MGYA00242639_ERZ504486 | MGnify/ENA primary metagenome ERZ504486 (study PRJEB26092, sample SAMD00036296) | human gut metagenome | host: Homo sapiens | study: EMG produced TPA metagenomics assembly of... | reverse complement strand
TGAGGGCTCTCCCGAACGCATTAGTCGCAGTTAGCGATTAGTTCATCGGAGCGTTGCGCCGGCGAGTGAGTAATACACATTGTCCAAATGCGTCCGCATTGAAGAACTTTTAATCAACTAAATAGCAATTATATTGTCTGGCTCGGCGCAATACCAAATTGTTTTTTATAGGCCCGGGAGAAGGTGGTATAGTCGGAGAAGCCGCTTAACTGGGCGGCCTTCAGGATGGGGGTGCCTTCGGAAATTTTTGTGCGGGCGAGAAGAAGGCGCTTGCTAATGATGTAGTTGTGGATGGTGTAACCGGTTTCCTCCTTGAATTTCCGCATCATGTGATACTTGCTCAGGTAGTATTTCCGTGCAAGGGTCTCAATGGAAAGATCTTCCGTAAGGTTGTGGTTAATATAACGGAGAAGCTCTTCTATCTGGGAATCACTGCTGTAGGAATGAGCGTCATAAATGTACTGCTTTTCCAGAAAATGCGGTTTACATAAACCATGAACTGGGTAAAAAGAGCTGAGCCAAGAAGCTCGCTTCCAAATTTTTCGTCTTTCAGGGCAGCTTCCAGTTCGTAGAGAAGCTGCTTTAATTTTTCCTGAGTGTCAGAGTCCAGACGGATTAGATTGTAACTCCGGTCAATCGCCTTCTGAAAACAGCGGAGCAGTTCTGTGGATTTGATGTCATCGCGGATCCATAGTACAAAACGTTCGTATGGAACCGAAAAATCAATTTCCGGTTTGTGGATGGCGTGACGGTTCACGAGGAGAATGTCCCAGGGCTTCAGGTAGTAGGACTTTCCCTCAATGTGGTAGGCTGCCTTTCCGGAAAGAAAGATGATCACTTTGTGAAAATCATGATAATGGTAGGAAAATTCCCGTTTGGTCTGGTCCTTGATGTGAAAAAGCCGGAAATCCTGCTCCAGATAGCCGGTTTTTTCAGTTGGCTCATTGAAAGAATTCATATGTTATGGCTCCTGTTTTAACTATGGGGTGTATGGAACCGCAAACTTTGCTTGCAGCTACGTTTGCGTAGCGTCATATTTCAATTCTGCGCCTTGAAATATGACTTTATTATAAATGAAATACCGCATTTTTTGCAATATATTTCGCAAGTTATTCTATGTACATGGGAAAAATAAACGCTATACTGGATATATAAGATGTGATTTGAGAAAAAAGATCACGGGTGTTTCGCCAGAAAGGAATTGAAAACAATGAGAGACAGCATTATCATGACAAAATATCAGGGCTTTGGAAATGATTATCTGGTACTGGATGCGAAAAAAAACCAGCTTCAGCTGCAGGCAAAAAAATTGCCACTTCTTTGCCAGCGGGGATTCGGACTTGGAGCGGATGGTGTGCTTTACGGACCAGTTGACATTAACGGAAAAATGGGAATGCGTATTTTTAATTCCGATGGAAGTGAAGCTACAATCAGTGGAAACGGTGTCTGTATTTTTGCAAAATATCTTATGGACAATGAGTATGTTACAGAGAAAAAAAATTTGCCATTGAGACCTTATCCGGAACAATCGAAGTAGAGTGTCTGAATGCCAGAGCGACAGAGTTCCGCGTAAACATGGGCAAAGCCTCTTTCCTTTCCAGAGAGATTCCGGTAACTGGCGAGGTGCGTGAGGTGATCGATGAGCCATTTACATTTAACAAGAAAGAATACAAAGCAACTTGTCTCACAGTAGGAAATCCACACTGCATTATTTTCATGGATCAGGTATCACCGGAAAAAGTAAGGGAACTGGGACCATATGTGGAAAATGCAGATGAGTTCCCGGAAAGAGTGAACCTGCAGATCTGCCGCAAGATTGACAAAGGAAATCTGGATATCGAGATCTGGGAGCGTGGCTCCGGTTACACAAAAGCTTCCGGTACAGGAAGCTGTGCGGCAGCCATTGCAGCCTACCGGAAAGGTCTGATGGAAAACAGAATCAATGTAAACCAGCCAGGTGGTATGATCCAGATCGACATTAAAGAAGATGGAACTATTTTTATGACAGGAACTGTTGGATATATTGCGGAGATGAGCGTGGCTGAAAGCTTTTTCTCATAGAAAGAAAATATGGTGTATGGCGCATCCAAACGGCCGTGTCTGTGTAGCAAAACGGCTGTTCTAAAACGTATTTGTGACCGCCAGAGGGCGCAAAATGCAGATATGGCAGAAAAGATAAATAAAAATGAAATTTAAAGGCTGCCAAAGGGAAATGATACACAGTATAATTTTTGTGCATCGCGTAGGAAGGCGGTGCAGCAGATGAAAAATCAGACAAGTCAATATGGCAGTTACTTAATTTTCGATGTACGAGAATCCAGGTATAGAAGTAAGAAGACTTCCGTGCCTGGATTTTTTTGCTGCAAATGAGTGTGCTGTCTGTAAGCGATGTCATTATATCTGAAGAGAGGAAAGTAATTAAAATATGGAGACAGAATCAACTTGTCGGTATACGGAAGCCCACTCTTGTTGATAAAAAAAAGTGCAATGTCTAAACTAAAAAAAGATAGACATTTCTAACGCGATTCTGTAAAATAACAAAGGTTAGAAAATACTAATAATAGTTAAATGAGGAGGAAGAGGATGGCTGACAAAAAGTTATTAGAAAAATGCTCCGTCATTATGAGTGCAGCTGTAGCGATGACCAGTTCACCAGTTGGAGTATGGCAGAAGATTTTACTTCTGGTGAAGTGTCTGTTGAGGTTTCTGATGAGACTATATATGATTCTGATGAGATTTCAGACGACTATGACGAATCATCAGAGGCTGACGATTCAGCAGATTTTGGTACAGACACAGAGGATGGTTTTGAATCTGGAGAAGCCGCAGAAGAGGAGTCTGGATTTGAGGACGGCGAAACCGGAGACACAGAAGATGCTTTTTTAGCAAACACTGAGGGCGAAACCAACAATGAAGCGGGAGCTGTGAAAACAGTGGAGGATGGTCAGATCGTACTGATGAACATTCCCTATGAAGCTTTTTACAGATCTGAGTTGAAAAACAATGATGTAAAAGTAGATGCATTTACATCCGCGACGAAAGCAAAAACAAAGATGAGCGGCGTGATGAATGGAAATGCTGCTTATCATACAAGCGCGGAAGGAAATGAACTTGCAGGTGTTACTTTTCCGGTAAAAGTGAATAAAGCTTCTGATTTGGAAAATTTTAAACAGATTACAGACAGCACTACTATAGAGATTACTACGAACATGAAAGGCCAGGTAAGTACTAATACATATACTGGTGCAGCGGCTCTTATTGAACAGCCAAGCTATACTTATTATGTTCCGGCAGAAACTCCTGCATATTACAAGGAAATGAGCGTAGATGAGAACGAAAATATTTCTTTTGGCGCTGTTCAGGGAATGTCCGAACAGAATGTTAGTGTGAATGCTGAATTAAAGCTTAATTCCAAATATGGAGATTATCAGCTTGAGCTGGATGAGACAGCAGTAAAGGCAGTAGTAAATGCATCTAATGGTGATAAGATTTATGGTGTAATCATCAATACAACAGACGGAACCACTTATGCACTCCGTCATCTTGAGAATATCTGGAAAGGAAAAGAACTTGCATGGAGCACCGGCTTTACAACAGAATCTCACGGTTGCCCAATAAGCTCTGACCACTACAAATCCATGATGGGAAAAACTATTTCCAGCGTAACGTACTATACGGATAAGGGGGAAATTAATTTTGATATTCCAGATACTTATGTTCCGGTAAAAACAGGTGTCAGTGCAACCGTTGACAACATCAAGGTAACAGATGCAGAGATTAAAGTTGAATTATCTGAAGCACTTCCATCTGATTATTCAAAGAAATATGCAGTTGATGATGTGGAAGCAGCGACAACAGAGACAGGAGTAAAGGTTACAAATCTTACACCTGGAACACATACTTTAACAATTTCGGATGCCAATGGAAAATATGCTTCCATCAGCACTACTTTTGACAGCAACAACGGATGTTATGCCGCTTCATACGACGAAGTATGAGGGAAAGCTGGTTGCTGCAGCAGACATTACTGCAGAGCAGTTTGCTGCATATACAAAGGCTGTTTCAAAAGTAAAATTGGTGAAAAAGAGTATGCTGCAAGCGGAAGAGGTTCTGTAAAAGTAGTTCAGGAAGATGGATCTCTTGAATTACTCCAAAACAGAAGTAAAAGATGGAGATACCGTTACCGTAAGTGCATCTGGATATGCAGATTTCTCATTTGTTTACAACGAAAACGTATATGTATACGCAGGTCTTACCTGGGCTGAATACTGGTCTTCTGAGGATGTATACAATGCAGGCTCCACAGCTTCTTCTGAAGAAAAAAGACAGAAGAGGTGAGTCAGACCTTGGAGCATTTGATGCTGTAACAAGAGCAACTGCAAACCATGGCCTTCACAGAGGAAGCTTCCAGGCAATCGCGGTTCTTATGGAAAAACAGTTTCCCACTGGAGCGCAGACGGAAAAACAGTTTATTATGCCGATGGAACATCAGAAGTATTTAACCGGAACAATGTAACCGGATATACCGTAACTGGACTGAAATATGTACCGGTTGAGATTAAGAGAGCTGACCTTGCTGCTTTTGCAGAAAGTCATGCAATTGTAAAAAATGGCGGACAGCTGATCGGCGGTTATGGCGAGAAAGAACTGAAATCCTATGAAGCTGTTGCAAATGTAACTGCAAATACAAATGGTTTGAAAAAAGCTACAAAAGCTGAAGATGGAAGCTTTGTAATCGGAGCAAGACAGAACGGAACTGAGTCTGGTATCAAAGATGCAGAGCTGAAAGTGGCAGACGGAATTACAGCAACTGTAAAGCCTGGAAATGGTTCATATGGTGAGTTCCTGAGAGTTGACCTGACTGGAAACTATGGCGATCTTGGTTCACATATGCAGTCTGTTGAGTGGCATATTATGGAAATGATTCCACTTATACAAACAGACTTGCAAACTATGGAACAAAATTTGCAGCTGATAACTGGATGCATAAAATGATGGGTATCCAGCTTGGCCTTACAGAATCCGGAAGATGCAAGCTTCCGGAAGGAACTGACGGAACTGGTTACTGGATCCTTACTGTTCATGCCCTTGGATACCAGGATTACGTTGTAAAATTCCAGGCAAAAGCTGAGAATATTGCAAAACCTGCAGGTGATGCAGATTCCACACCACTGGAAAACATTATCGCAGAAGCAAAAGCCCTGAATGAGGCTGATTATACTCCGGAGAGCTGGGCTGCTGCAAAAGACAGCATTGCAAATGAGCTTGAAGAGTGTGAGGAAATGCTTGCAAATATTAAGAATCAGACAACGTATGGCGTAGAAGAGCAGATCGGACATTTAAGAGAAGCTCTTAACATGCTTGTAAAAGCTCCGGCTCCAACTGCAACACCGGCACAGCCGACTGCAACACCAGCCCCTGCACAGCCGACTGCAACACCAGTTCCTGCACAACCGACTGCAACACCAGCCCCTGCACGGCCAACTGCAACTCCTTCACCGACTGTAGCACCGGCCAAAGGAATTACAGCAACAGCAAAAGCTTCCACAATTTATACCAAAGGAAAAACCTCTACAACCATTACGGTTGTAAAAAATGATGTAACTGGAAAAGTTAAATTTAAATCCAGCAACAAGAAAGTAGCTACTGTTTCTTCTAAGGCGTTGTAAAAGCGAAAAAAAGCGGGAAAGACAACCATTACTGTAAAGGTTGGAAATTACACTAAGAAAGTAGTAATCCAGGTTAAGAAACCTTCTCTGAAGCTTGCAAAATCTTCTGCAACAATCAAGAAAGGCAAAACAGTAAAAATCAAAGCAACCGCAACACCATCCGGAAAAGTAACATACAAGTCCAGCAACAAGAAAGTAGCGACTGTTACTGCAAAAGGTGTTGTAAAAGGTAAGAAGAAAGGTACTGCAACCATCACTGTTACAAGTAATGGAGTATCTAAGAAATTCAAAGTAAAAGTAAAATAATTGGTAACCATTCAGAAGGTACTGAACAGTTACAATAATTGTTACAAAGTTTTTACTGGTAACAAATAAGACTTGTGTGAAACAAGGCAAAGGAACGGGGGCCGTTTTTAACAGCCCCTGCTTTTGCTTGTAAAGAGAAATTTAATTTGCTACATATTTTAACAGGAGACAGCATGAAAAAACGAGACAGTGATAAGAATCCTTTTGAAAAAAAGAATCTGGTGAAACTTGCTCCAGCAGCAGTGGTTATTGCGGCTGTGGCTGCAGCAGGTGCTCAGGCTGGCAGCAGTGGAAAAGAAGTGACTGCTGAAACCAGAGAGGTTGTAAAATCCCAGGATCTGGAATCGCTTCTGAAAACAGCCTATTCCTATGAGGCAGCAGATGACGAGGCAAAAGAGGAGAGTCTGCTGAAAGCAGGCAAAAATACATCATCATCTTCAAAGAAAAAAACCTCCAAAATTTCAAAGAAAAAAAGTGGTATAAAAAAAGGAAGCTCAAAGACCCTTCCAGTAAAAACGGCTGCATCTTCAGGGGTAGGTCAGGGCTCCACCACTACACCAACTACAGAAGTTCCGGAAGGCGGCTATAAAGATGGAACTTATCAGGGCAGCGGTACTGGCTTTGGAGGAACGATTACCGTACAGGTAACTGTATCAGGTGGGAAAATCACAGCTGTTGATATATTGAGTGCCTCTGGAGAAACAGGCTCTTATTTTGCCTCTGCACAGGGCGTTGTAAGTAAGGTTTTATCAAGCCAGTCCCCGAATGTGGATGCAGTCAGCGGTGCAACTTATTCCTCAAACGGGATTATCCAGGCAGTACAGAATGCCCTTTCACAGGCAGGAAACAGTGATTCTGCCACACCGGCTGCCACACCAACTCCAACGCCAACGCCAAAACCTGCAAAGAAACCGAAGAAAGATACTTCTGTCAGCTATAAAGATGGCGTATATGAGGGACAGGCAGAAGGCTTTGATGGAATCGTAACGGTAAAGGTTACAATAAAAAATGGAAAAATCAAAAAATAAGCACACAAATACAGACACACCTGAATTTTTTAATAAAGCATGGAAAACAATCAAGTCCAATGTGATTTCCAGACAGAGTACTTCTGAAATTGATACTGTAAGTGGTGCAACATTTTCTTCCAATGGAATTCTCGGAGCTTTATCCCAGGCTCTTTCAAAGGCTGATCAATCAGGAACTACAGACTCAAAGGAAGAAGATATAACTCCAACCCCGACTGCTGTACCTGATGAAACTGTAACACCAATTCCAACGGAGATTCCACAGCCTACCAAGACTCCGGATAATCCGTCAGATGAGCAGCCGGTTGTAAATCTTTTGAAAGATGGCACCTATACAGGGTCTGCAATGGGATATTCCGGACAGGTCAACATAACACTGACAATTAAAGATGGAAAAATTACGGAAGTAACCAATACAAACTCAGATACCCGAAGCTTTTTCAATAAGGCATGGAGATCCATACAGCCTAAAATACTGGAAAAGCAGAGTACAGAAGGAATTGACACTGTAAGTGGTGCAACATTTTTCTTCTATGGGAAATTCTGGATGCGTCCAAAAATAGCATTGGAGCAGGCAAAAAAATACAGAGGTACAGCCTTCAGTAACGCCAGAGCCCACTGAGGCGCCGGATTCCACCGAGAAGCCACGAACCACAAATACGCCAAAGCCGACTTCTGTTCCGGAACCAACGACTGCACCGGAGCCTACAGCTGTACCAGAGCCTACTGAAACGCCAGCGCCAACTTCTGCACCGGAACCGACGGATACACCGGAGAATTCTGTGACGCCGGAACCGACAGCTACGCCAGAACCCACGCCTGTGCCTGCTGGTGCATATACAGATGGAACCTACACTGGCATTGGAGAAGGCAATGACGGACCAGACAGTGTACAGGTTACCGTAACAATATCCGGAGGACAGATTGTGGGAGCAACTTAATTTTTCCTATGATGATGAAGAATATGCAGATACAGCCTGGGAGGGAATTCTTGGACAGGTTATGGGAAAGCAGTCCGCAGACAGTGTAGATACAGTATCTGGATGCACATATTCCTCCCAGGGATTTATTCAGGCATTTAGAAATGCATTAAATCAGGCAAAAGGAGCATAACCCATGAAATACCAGAGTTTTATTATGAGAGTTTTATGTCTGCTTCTGATCGTTGGTGCCGTCCTTGGCTACAACTCCATGCAGAAAAAAGATAGTGATACCGAAAAAGACCAGCAGATCGCCAGTCTGACAACCAGAGTGGAGGCCTTGGAAAAACAGCAGGATGAGATATTAAGTGCCCTTGAAGAGGCTGCAAAAGCGCAGGAAGAGGCGAAGAAAAAGGCAGAAGAGGAAGCGAAGAATCAGAAAGCCCAGACGGAAGAAGCGGCTTCCGGGGATGCTTCCGAGGACGCGAAAAAAGATGACAAGAATACAGATGAGACAGAGGCTGAGGACGCTTCTTCTGAGGAAGAAAGTGAAGATCTTGTCTACAAAAACGGGACCTACACAGGAGACGGCCAGGGCTTTGGCGGCAATATCCAGGTTCAGGTTACACTTGAAAATGACACGATTACAGACATTCAGGTGGTAAGTGCACCAGGCGAAGACTCTGCATACCTTTCCCAGGGACAGGGCGTGATCAGTACCATTCTGGCTGCCCAGAGTACAGATGTTGACACCATTTCCGGAGCAACCTTCAGTTCCACTGGAATTATCAACGCTGTAAATGATGCACTTGGAAAGGCGGAAAATCAATGAAAAAGAGACAGAGAAAAATCCGGCTGATCCGCGCCGGCATCCAGCTTCTGTTTTTCATTTTTGCTCCGGCACTTTTTTTCCACAGCATTCGCAGGCGTGAAGTCCGTTTTTCAGGCAATCGCAGCACATCAGGCAATCAGCTGGAATTCCTTTCTGGATGTGACTGCTGTGCTGCTGGTGGTAACCTGCCTGTTCGGACGGCATTTCTGCGGATATGCCTGCGCATTTGGAACCTTGGGAGATGCATTGTACGAGCTGACTGTGTTTATCCGCCAGAAGGTTTTTCATAAAAAAGGCCGTCACGGATACTCAGAAAAAGCCATCCGCATTTTGCAGAAGGTGAAATATATCTGGCTTCTGGTGCTTCTTGTATCTATCCTTACCGGCTGGTACAGCAAGCTTCAGGGCATGAGCCCCTGGGATGTGTTTTCCATGCTCACCGCTGGCAGACTTCCCGGTGCTACCTACAAGGTGGGGATTGTGCTGCTGATTCTGCTCATGATCGGAATGTGCACTCAGGAAAGATTTTTCTGCCAGTTCCTCTGCCCAATGGGCGCAATTTTTGCTATAATGCCTATAGTGCCCTCTGCGCTGTTCAACCGTGACAAAGGCACCTGTCCGGCGAAATGCGGAGCCTGCAAAAAGCGCTGTCCTGCTCATCTGGACATTGACGGTGATACCCCTCTCTCAGGAGAATGTATCTGCTGCCACGCCTGCCAGGGAATCTGCCCGAAGAGGAACATCCGGATCGGGATTCCGAAGGCGAAAGATGAGAGCCTTTTTTAAACACGAGCTGGGAAAAGATGGGCGAACGCTATTGGAAAATAAGAGAAAATAAAATTAGAAAGAACAGGATATGAGTAAAAAAAGAAGTAAAGTAAGATTTCAGAATGAAGTCGATTTAATTAAGGTACATTATAAAAAGCAGTCCAGAGGTCAATCACTTACCTGCTTGGATATGTTTAATGGGAGAAGGAATTTGAGAAAGAGAAGTGCGGCAGGAATTCTCTGCAGCAGCCTGTTTCTCACTGTCATTTCTGCAACAGTACTGGGAAAAACCACTACAGTTGTTTATGCTGCTGACGTAGAAAAATACACCAACGCAGATTTCGCAATGGACACGGTAGTTTCCGAAACCCTTTACACCTCAGGCGAGGACATCAACACTCAGATTGGTGAAAAGCTCCGCGAAATGGAAACCACCCTCCTTTCCTGGACAGAGGAAAACTCCCAGATTTCCCAGCTGAACAATGCTGAGGGCAAGACCATGGAAGTCTCTGATGATCTTGCCGCCGACCTTGAGAAAATCCGCCAACTGTCCCAGGATTCCGACGGTGCTTTTGACCCCACCCTTGGAAAAATCATCCGCCTGTGGAACATTGACGGCGAGAACCCTCATGTCCCAGATCAGTCCGAAATCGACACTCTTCTTCCAGAAGTGGGCTACGAAAAAATTCAGGTGGACGGAAACAATGTAACTCTTCTTGATGGCTGTACCCTGGATCAATATTTTAAAAACATTAGTGTAAAATCATTTCATATTGAAGTGAGAAGCCAACAAAATCAAATTCTTTGATTGGTGTAAAAGATTCTAAAGCATAAAGTGGTATATTATGTTCAACGCATTTTGTCTTCCATATCAAGCCAAGGAGCATAAACACGTTCAGCTACAGTACTTGTCTTCATTTAATACTTCATAGAGAATTTTTAAGCCTAAATTGGACAT
>ENA-OPYX01001835-OPYX01001835.1-human-gut-metagenome-genome-assembly--contig:-NODE-1835-length-10482-cov-3.286142_pt1 | contig 10482 bp, 9 predicted proteins | sample MGYA00242639_ERZ504486 | MGnify/ENA primary metagenome ERZ504486 (study PRJEB26092, sample SAMD00036296) | human gut metagenome | host: Homo sapiens | study: EMG produced TPA metagenomics assembly of... | reverse complement strand
TGTGTTTTGTCCTTGTAAGCTGACATCTTAAATCCTCCTTCATACTGCTCTCTGAGAGCATCCATAAAATTTTGTTTCCCAGTAGGGACGTGGAATCTTTCCACGAACTGCCACATATCCTTCCTTTGCCAGTTCATCATTGAGCTGCTTAAGAATAGAATATGCTTTACTGCGTTTCACACCTAATTCTTCCATGACATCATCAACGTTCATCATATAATTAGTTCTCATAGTGTCCTCCTTTCCAGTCACTTTTGTGACTCTTTCGTTGTTCTCTTATAATAATTCACTTTTGTGAATTTGTCAATAAACATTTGCGAATTTATTTTTCCCATTCCATACCTATTGCTTGCGTATCGACAATTTGTTAAATCTCACTCTTTTGTATCATTCACTTTTGTGCTAGAATAGAAGCACAAATATTATTAAGGAGGCAGCATTATGGTTGGTAAAAAAATCCGGGCATTCCGGGAATTTAGAGGATACAGTCAGATACAGTTAGCCGAGCTGTCCGGTATTAACGTAGGTACAATCAGAAAATATGAACTGGGAATCCGAAATCCAAAACCGGATCAGTTAGAAAAGATAGCAACTGCACTGGGATTAAATGTAAGTGTTTTTCTGGATTTTAATATTGAAACAGTCGGAGATGTACTCTCTCTGTTGTTTTCTATTGATGATTCAGTGAACCTCTCACTTGCTGAGACAGCTGACCAGAAGATTTCGCTGACTTTCGACAATCCTACAATGCAGGACTTTTTCAGGAAATGGTGTCAATTTAAAAATGTCTATGAAAAGGAAAAAGCTGAAATATTAGCTATTGAAGATGAAGATAAAAAACAGGAAGAACTGAATAAGCTGAACGCTACCCAGGAAGAATGGAAACTGCGTGCTATGGGAACTACGATAGGTTGCCATACTATCGTTAAGAAGGGCACTGAAGGCAATGACATCAAGACATATGATTTGACATAATTTTATGCATAAAAAAAGAGCTCTTCGTGAGCTCTTTTTTTATTGTTCAAGTGAATTACTTATCATTCTATGCTCCCTCTACAATATACCACTAGCAATACCCATACCTAAATAAGATTTCTTTTTTATAAATTCATTTTTCAATATCATCTACTATTCTCCGAATCATAGAACTCAAAAAAATTTCGAATATTTTGCCAATCTTTGATTTTAAACTAAAGCATAATACCAATATTGTTATGGAAAACAACAACGTTACTTTATTGTTTAAAATTGTCCACCTTATCAATTGCTGACTTTAAATCTTTGAATTTATTCAATGTCATAGGTAAATCAATTCCTGTATTTATCATTTTCTTAAAACATTCTTCTGAATTATATTTTCCATTATTACATTTATAAATTCCTAATCTATCCATTAACACATGCCTATCTCCATTCTCTGGATCTATATCAAAAGTCTGTAGCGATATTATATATTGCCATTCTCCTTTTTTAGCCGAAATCCATTTCCAATTAGATAAATCATATTTTTTTATGGTTTTCCGTGCAGTGTAATTTCTGCTACCCGAACCAGTCTGATAAGGTTTTTTTGCTTCCTTATCATTCATGTTTAGAATAATAAAATTATTTTCTACTAACCAATCAATAATATTATTTTTTTCTTTTTCTCTAGCCGCTTCATACAATCCTCGGATTTCATTAAAATTCATCTTTTTTCTCCTTACTATATAAAGATTTTCTTTAATACAAAATTCCTTTTTACCATATAATTACACTACATGATGCTTGTTATCTTTTAATACTAATCTATTTTGTTATCATTCTGTTATCACAAACGGTTGTCAGGACTCTCTTCCGGCAACCGTTTTTCTATACTATTCGTTATTTTTTTCTGCTCTTTTTATATATTTCCAGTCAACAGAAAAACCCGTAGAACCGTTCGGTTCTACGGGTATCTTACGTTTGGACACAACGTTATCTTGCGATAACAAATCTATATTCAGATTGTATTACTCGATGATTGTAGCAACACGTCCTGATCCTACAGTACGTCCACCTTCACGGATAGCGAATGTAAGACCCTGCTCCATAGCGATTGGGTGGATGAGCTCGATTGTCATCTCTACGTTATCACCAGGCATGCACATCTCTGTACCTTCTGGAAGGTTGCAAACACCTGTTACGTCTGTTGTTCTGAAGTAGAACTGCGGACGATAGTTGTTGAAGAACGGTGTATGACGACCACCTTCATCTTTTGTCAGAACGTAAACCTGAGCTGTGAATTTTGTATGGCATGTTACTGTACCTGGTTTTGTAAGAACCTGACCTCTTTCGATGTCCTCTCTCTTAATACCACGAAGTAATGCACCGATGTTATCACCAGCCTGAGCCTCGTCTAACTGCTTACGGAACATCTCGATACCAGTAACAGTTGTTTTCTGAATCTCCTCTTTGATACCAACGATTTCAACTTCCTCGTTGATGTGAAGAGTACCACGCTCTACTCTACCTGTAGCAACTGTACCACGACCTGTGATTGTGAATACATCCTCTACTGGCATAAGGAATGGCTGATCTGTTGCACGCTGCGGATCCGGAATATACTCATCAACTGTGTCCATGAGTTCCATGATCTTGTCTCCCCACTCGCCGTTTGGATCTTCAAGAGCTTTTAAAGCAGAACCTTTGATGATCGGGCAGTCTGTGAAGTCATACTCTTCCAGAACTTCTGTGATCTCCATCTCTACTAACTCAAGCAGCTCCTCATCGTCTACCATATCACATTTGTTCATGAATACAACGATGTAAGGAACACCTACCTGACGGGAAAGAAGGATGTGCTCTTTTGTCTGAGCCATAACACCGTCTGTAGCAGCTACTACAAGGATAGCTCCGTCCATCTGAGCAGCACCAGTGATCATGTTTTTAACGTAATCGGCATGTCCTGGGCAGTCAACGTGTGCATAGTGACGTTTTGCTGTCTGATACTCAACGTGAGCTGTAGAAATTGTGATACCACGCTCTCTCTCTTCCGGAGCTTTATCGATATTCTCGAAATCTACTTTCTCGTTTCCTTCTACTCTCTCAGCTAATACTTTAGTGATAGCAGCTGTTAAAGTTGTTTTACCATGGTCAACGTGTCCAATGGTACCAATGTTACAATGTGGTTTGCTTCTGTCAAATTTAGCTTTTGCCATTTTTGCGTCCTCCTTAAAATTATGCCTAAGGCATTCATAATTCTTATTGAATCTTATCACTCGATACTTCGATTATATTAAAAAGGTCAAAGTATTTCAAGTTTTATTTTGCTTTTGCGGAAATAATTTTCTCCTGAACAGACTTCGGAACTGGCTCATATTTTTCGAAGAACATTGAGTAGTTACCACGTCCCTGTGTTTTGGAACGTAAGTCTGTAGAGTAGCCAAATCATTTCAGCCAGCGGTACATAACCTCTAACGATCTTTCCACCGCCAAGGTCATCCATACCTTCGATACGTCCACGACGAGAGTTAATATCACCGATTACGTCACCCATGTACTCTTCCGGCATAGTAACTTCTACTTTCATGATCGGCTCAAGAAGAACCGGGGCTGCTTTCTGCATAGCCTCTTTGAAACACATAGATCCGGCAATGTGGAATGCCATCTCAGAAGAATCGACCTCATGATAAGATCCGTCGTAAACTGTAGCTTTAACACCTACAACCGGGAATCCAGCAATGATACCAGCCTTAGCTGCTTCTTCAATACCTTCTCCAACTGCCGGGATGTACTCTTTCGGAATAGCACCACCAACAACTGCGGACTCAAACTTGAATGTCTCTTCTCCGTTTGCATCCATCGGCTCGAATTTAACTTTACAGTGTCCGTACTGTCCACGTCCACCAGACTGTTTTGCATATTTGTATTCCTGATCAACAGGTTTTGTAAATGACTCTTTGTAAGCAACCTGAGGAGCACCAACGTTTGCCTCTACTTTGAACTCACGAAGCAGACGGTCAACGATGATTTCCAGATGTAACTCACCCATTCCGGCGATGATTGTCTGGCCTGTCTCAGTGTTTGTATGAGCACGGAATGTAGGATCTTCCTCTGCAAGTTTTGCAAGAGCTTCACCCATCTTGCCCTGTCCAGCTTTTGTTTTCGGCTCGATAGCAAGCTCGATAACTGGCTCTGGGAACTCCATGGACTCTAAGATTACCGGATGCTGCTCGTCACAGATTGTATCACCTGTTGTAGTGATCTTGAATCCAACTGCGGCTGCGATATCACCTGAGTAAACTTTGTCCAGCTCAGTTCTCTTGTTAGCGTGCATCTGAAGGATACGTCCAACACGCTCTTTTTTATCTTTTGTTGCATTCAGTACATAGGAACCGGAATTCATTGTACCGGAGTATACACGGAAGAATGCAAGTTTTCCTACGAACGGGTCTGTCATGATTTTGAATGCAAGAGCAGAGAACGGCTCTTCATCAGAAGAATGTCTCTCTACTTCATTACCATCAAGATCAACACCCTTGATAGCAGGAATATCTGTCGGTGCCGGCATGAAATCTACAACGGCATCTAACAGTTTCTGTACACCTTTGTTTCTGTATGCAGAACCGCAGCATACCGGTACAGCTGTACACTCACATGTAGCTTTTCTTAAAACAGCTTTTAACTGCTCAACAGACGGCTCTTCGCCTTCCAGATACATCATTGTCAGATCATCATCTAACTCACAGATTTTCTCTACTAACTCATCATGGTAAAGCTCTGCCTCATCCTGCATATCTTCCGGAATCGGCTCAATGCTGATGTCTTCACCTTTCTCATCATTGTAGATATAAGCCTGCATCTCGAATAAGTCGATGATTCCTTTGAAGTCATCCTCTTTTCCGATTGGAAGCTGTAAGCAGATTGCGTTTTTACCTAAACGCTCACGAATCTGGTCTACTGCTCCGTAGAAGTTTGCACCAAGGATGTCCATCTTGTTGATGAATGCCATACGTGGTACATTGTAAGTGTCGGCCTGACGCCATACGTTTTCTGACTGAGGCTCAACACCACCCTTTGCACAGAAGACACCAACGGCGCCATCCAGTACACGAAGGGAACGCTCTACTTCTACTGTAAAGTCAACGTGACCTGGAGTATCGATGATGTTGATACGGTACTCTTTAGCACCCGGTGCAGGTTTATTTTCTTTCTGCGGTGTCCAGTGGCATGTTGTAGCAGCTGAAGTAATTGTGATACCTCTTTCCTGCTCCTGCTCCATCCAGTCCATGGTAGCAGTACCTTCGTGAGTATCACCAATTTTATAGTTAATACCAGTATAATAAAGGATACGCTCTGTTAATGTAGTTTTACCTGCATCGATATGAGCCATGATACCAATATTTCTGGTTCTCTCAAGCGGATATTCTCTTCCTGCCATGGTGATTTCCTCCTCTTAGAATCTGAAATGGGAGAATGCTTTGTTTGCTTCTGCCATCTTGTGCATGTCTTCTTTACGTTTTACAGATGCGCCTGTATTGTTAGCTGCATCCATAATCTCATTTGCCAGTCTGTCTTCCATTGTTTTCTCTCCTCTTTTTCTGGAGAACATTGTTAACCAACGCAGTCCAAGTGTCTGACGTCTGTCCGGTCTTACCTCGATCGGTACCTGATATGTTGCACCACCGATACGTCTAGCCTTTACTTCAAGTACAGGCATAACGTTGTTCATAGCCTCTTCGAATACTTCGATAGCCGGTCTTCCGGTTTTCTCTGCAACACGATCAAAAGCTCCGTATACAATTTTCTGAGCTACACCTTTCTTACCATCTAACATGATGTTGTTGATAAGTTTTGTAACTACTACGTTATTGTACATAGGATCTGCTAAAACTTCTCTTTTCTGATTATGTCCTTTACGTGGCACGGTACTTCCCTCCTTAATCATGGTCTTGGCTTGCTGTCTTTCACAGCAGTTTCTTAATCGATTAATTCAACGGTACTCACATGTGTCTTTCTAATGTGTTCATGCTGGGAACATCTATCTTTATCTATTATCGTCGATAAAAAGAATTCCAACACTTACAATAGTTCTGTTTGTGATACTATTGGTCTTTTACAGGTCCTATTTGCCTGCTTTCGGTCTCTTAGCGCCGTATTTAGAACGGGCCTGACGTCTGTTTGCAACGCCTGCTGTATCCAGTGTTCCTCTGATGATATGGTATCTTGTACCTGGTAAGTCTTTTACACGACCACCACGGATCAGAACAACGCTATGCTCCTGTAAGTTGTGACCTTCACCCGGAATGTAGCTTGTTACTTCGATTCCGTTAGAAAGACGAACTCTGGCGATTTTTCTAAGAGCTGAGTTAGGTTTTTTCGGGGTTGCAGTCTTAACTGCTGTACAAACACCTCTCTTCTGCGGAGAAGCTGCATCTGTAGGTTTTTTCTGTAAAGAGTTGTAACCTTTCTGTAATGCAGGTGCTGTAGATTTCTTAGCAGATGTCTGACGACCTTTTCTTACTAACTGGTTAAATGTTGGCATTCTATTCACCTCCTGTATATTTTGTAAAAAAGTTTCCTGTGCGCTTTTGTGCACACTAAAATAGTATAGTGATTGTCTAATAGCTTGTCAAGCGTATTTTTCTGATTTTTCCCAGTTTTTTCTGTTTTTATACATATACAATGTGTTGCTTCTATATAAAAAGCAGATAATGATATTGTTTTATCCAATAACAGCGGATCAAATGTTATTTATAAAGAACTTTTACAACCTCTGACAGACATTTCTAATTGCAAAAAGACGATGCCCTACGGCACCGCCTTTTCTTTATATCTTATTCTGTTACAGTCTCTTCTGCATCTGCAGCTTCTTCTGTCTCAGTCTCAACGTCGATATCTTCTGCATCAATCTCTGTCTCAACATTTTCAACAGTTTCATCGCCTGCTAACAAATCGTCGCCCAACAGATCATTTGCATCAATCTCTGCATTCTCATCAATATCAGAATCCAGACGGATAGAACGATATCTCTTCATACCTGTTCCTGCCGGGAATCAGTTTACCAATGATAACATTTTCTTTCAGACCAATCAACGGGTCAATCTTACCTTTGATTGCTGCTTCTGTCAGAACTTTTGTTGTCTCCTGGAAGGATGCAGCTGACAGGAATGAGTTGGTTGCCAGGGAAGCCTTTGGTAATACCAAGCAGTACCTGTTTTCCTTCTGCCGGCTCTTTTCCTTCTGCAGCCAGTCTCTCATTTTCCTCCTCATAATCAAGGAAGTCAACCATGGTTCCTGGCAGGAAATCAGAATCTCCGTTGTTCTCGATACGGATCTTCTTCAGCATCTGACGAACGATAACCTCAACGTGCTTATCATTGATTTCTACACCCTGCAGACGGTATACACGCTGAACTTCCTGAAGCATGTAATCCTGAACTGCACGAACACCTTTGATCTTCAGGATATCATGCGGATTTACACTACCTTCGGTAAGCTCATCACCAGCTTCAAGGAATGCACCATCAGTGATCTTGATTCTGGAACCGTAAGGGATGAGGTAAGCTTTTGTCTCACCTGTCTCCGGGCTAGTAACGATGATCTCACGTTTTTTCTTTGTATCTTTAATAGTAGCAACACCAGCAAACTCTGTGATGATAGCAAGTCCTTTCGGTTTTCTTGCCTCAAAAAGCTCCTCAACACGAGGAAGACCCTGTGTGATATCATCACCGGCAACACCACCGGAGTGGAAAGTACGCATTGTAAGCTGTGTACCAGGCTCACCGATAGACTGAGCAGCGATAATACCAACTGCCTCACCAACCTGTACTGCCTGACCGGTTGCCATGTTTGCACCGTAGCATTTTGCACAAACACCGACTTTAGAACGGCAGGTAAGAATTGTACGGATTTTTACTTTTTCAAGCGGTTCTCCGTTCTCATCTACACCTTTGCTCATAACCAGAGCTGCACGTTTCGGTGTGATCATATGATTTGCTGCAACAAGTACGTTTCCGTCTGCATCGTGAATATCTTCACATGCAAAACGTCCTGTGATACGCTCCTGGAGGCTCTCGATTTCCTCTTTGCCATCCATGAATGCACTTACGTACATACCAGCAGTCTCACTTCTATCTTTACAGCAATCTGTCTCACGAATGATCAGATCCTGTGAAACGTCTACCAGACGTCTTGTCAGGTAACCGGAATCGGCTGTACGAAGAGCTGTATCGGACATACCTTTACGTGCTCCATGTGCAGACATGAAGTACTCCAATACGTCAAGACCTTCACGGAAGTTTGATTTAATCGGCAACTCGATTGTTTTACCAGTTGTATCAGCCATCAAACCACGCATACCAGCCAGCTGTTTGATCTGTTTATCAGAACCACGGGCTCCGGAGTCAGCCATCATGAAGATGTTGTTGTATTTATCAAGTCCGGATAACAGCTCATGTGTAAGCTCATCATCAGTCTCTTTCCAAGTCTCAACAACCTCTTTGTAACGCTCTTCCTCTGTGATAAGTCCACGTTTGTAGTTCTTTGTAATAAGATCTACAGTATCCTGTGCCTGTTTGATCAGTGCCGGTTTCTTCTCCGGTACTGTCATATCAGAAATAGATACGGTCATAGCAGCTCTTGTAGAGTACTTATAACCCATTGCTTTAATATCATCCAGAACTTCTGCTGTGGTTGTAGCACCATGGATGTTGATAACTTTCTCAAGGATCTGTTTCAGACCTTTTTTAACCAACATGGAAATCTACTTCCAGTACCAGATCATTTTCCGGTTTGCTTCTATCTACAAATCCAAGATCCTGTGGCAAGATTTCATTGAAGATGAAACGTCCAAGTGTAGACTCAACAGTTCCTGTCTTCTCTGTGCCATCCGGCATTTTCTTTGTCACACGTACATGGATTCTGGAATGTAATTTTACATATCCGTTCTCGTATGCAAGAATTGCTTCATTCAGGTTCTTGAAGTAATGGCCTTCACCAATACTTCCCGGTCTCTCCTGTGTCAGATAGTAAATACCAGAACCATATCCTGAGAAGGAACGGCTACCGGACCACCATCGGACGGTTTTAACAGGTTGTTCGGGGACAGCAACATGAAACGGCACTCTGCCTGTGCTTCCACAGAAAGTGGAAGATGGACAGCCATCTGGTCACCATCGAAATCGGCATTGTATGCGGTACAAACAAGCGGATGCAGCTTGATTGCCTTACCTTCTACAAGAATCGGTTCAAATGCCTGAATACCAAGTCTGTGCAGTGTAGGAGCACGGTTCAGCATAACCGGATGCTCTTTGATAACTTCTTCCAGAACGTCCCATACCTCTGTCTGAAGTTTCTCTACCATTTTCTTTGCGCTTTTAATATTATGAGCGGTTCCGTTTGCAACCAGCTCTTTCATAACGAACGGTTTGAACAGCTCGATTGCCATCTCTTTCGGCAGACCACACTGATAAATTTTTAATTCCGGTCCTACTACGATTACGGAACGTCCTGAATAGTCAACACGTTTACCAAGCAGGTTCTGACGGAAACGTCCGGATTTACCTTTCAGCATATCGGAAAGAGATTTTAATGCTCTGTTACCAGGTCCTGTAACCGGTCTTCCACGACGACCGTTATCGATCAGGGCATCAACTGCCTCCTGAAGCATACGTTTCTCGTTACGAACGATGATATCCGGTGCTCCAAGCTCTAACAGTCTTCTCAGACGGTTATTACGGTTGATGATACGACGATACAGATCATTCAGATCGGATGTTGCGAAACGACCACCATCCAACTGTACCATCGGACGTAAATCTGGTGGGATAACCGGGATAACAGTCATGATCATCCACTCCGGTCTGTTACCAGACTCACGGAATGCTTCTACAACTTCCAGTCTCTTGATGATTCTTGCACGTTTCTGGCCTGTAGCAGTCTTTAATGCTGCTTTCAGTTCAACAGAATCTTTCTCAAGATCGATTGCTTCCAGAAGCTCTTTGATGGATTCTGCACCCATACCTACACGGAAGGATTTTCCGTATTTTTCGTATGCTTCCTGATATTCTGCTTCGGACAGAACCTGCTTATACTGCAGGTCTGTCTCGCCTTTGTCAAGTACGATGTAAGAAGCGAAATACAGTACTTTCTCCAGTGTTCTCGGAGAAATATCAAGGATTAATCCCATACGGCTCGGGATTCCCTTGAAGTACCAGATATGAGATACCGGAGCTGCCAGCTCAATATGTCCCATACGCTCTCTACGAACGTTAGATTTTGTAATCTCAACTCCGCATCGATCGCAGACAACGCCTTTATAGCGGATTTTTTTATACTTTCCACAATGGCATTCCCAGTCTTTGCTCGGTCCAAAAATACGTTCACAGAACAAACCGTCTTTTTCTGGTTTCAAAGTTCTATAGTTAATGGTTTCCGGTTTCTTTACTTCGCCCCGGGACCATTCCAATATTTTTTCCGGTGAAGCCAGTCCGATGCGGATGGCATCGAACGCTATGTTTGTGC
>ENA-OPYX01001834-OPYX01001834.1-human-gut-metagenome-genome-assembly--contig:-NODE-1834-length-10487-cov-3.758494_pt1 | contig 10487 bp, 12 predicted proteins | sample MGYA00242639_ERZ504486 | MGnify/ENA primary metagenome ERZ504486 (study PRJEB26092, sample SAMD00036296) | human gut metagenome | host: Homo sapiens | study: EMG produced TPA metagenomics assembly of... | reverse complement strand
TAAAGGGGGCGGGACTATGAATGACATTCTATTTGGCAATAATAATACAAAAACCATCAAGCGGCTGTCTAAACAATATTTCAAGAAGAATAAGGTTCGTAATCTGGCGGCGATTCTTGCGATCGTTACTTCTTTTCGCAACACTAAGGTAAGTGAAAATTCTGACATGGCAAAATCCTGGGCAACTTTTTGTTGCTCAGGCACTTATAAATAATGTTAAACTATAGTGTTGCGGAATTAAGGTTGAATACAATCTTCCTGACGACATGTTGACATACGGTTTCTTTTCATGCTTTTGCCAAAAAAGCAGTTCATTTGGGTAAAGAAAATACTTAACAATAGGTAAATATTCACAGGGAGAATTTCAATTGGATAGATGTGCAAAAATTCTCGATTGTGGAAAATATCTTAATTCAATGATATTAGTGATAAAGCAAGACTGGAAGAAATTCTACGTTTTAATCCGACTATTGAACAGCTAAGATTATTTAGGGAGAATAGAAAAGGCAGCCAAATAAGCTGCCTTACATTTACCCTTTCATCATATCGGGGTTAAAAACATAATCAATAACCCTACTGTTAACATCATTAATTACGGAAAAATCTTTTTTTATGTATAGATCTGTCATTCTGTTCTCTTTATCTACATGATTTAGTGCTTCTCCTACTGTACCTTTGTCCACTTTTAAATCGTTTCGTGCGATGGAAGCGAAAGAATGCCGGGCTGCGTAAAATTCCAAATCTTCAATGCCAAGAACTTTCCCTATCTGTTTCAAACCTACATTTATGGCAACATTGAGTCTGCCATAAGTGGAATACTTTTTATATAACCTAAAAACTCTTTCTTCGGATACGTCCTTATACTTTTCGTATATGGGCAATATGAAGGGATGAATGTTAACGCTTATTTTTGCTTTATCAGTCCTTCTTGTTGCAGTTTTTGCCCTGTTGTATGTGATTGTAAGCGTTCCCTTGCTTTCGCTTATAGTGTCACAAAGAAACAAATCTGCCGAGTTCATACCCATCAAGCAAAAGGATAATATAAACATATCCTTTGCAAAATTAAATCTGCAATCCTTCTCCTTTTTATCTTTAGTGAGTATATATGGCAGGTTGTATATGGCTCTGATAGTATCTGCGTCCAAAGCTCTTTCGCGGGTACATATTATATTAGGTATAGAATACTTGGTAAATGGAGACCATGGTATCTTTATGTCCCCTGCTTCTTCATCATTATATTCTTTTTTAGCTTCGTTATGCAAATGCCTGATTGCTCCCATATATAAAGAGAGTGCACGTCTTTGACCGAGATGTTCTTCATACGATTTCAAGAATTTGTAATTTATCTCCTTAAAATCCAATTTCTCCCGTCCCAGGAATTTTGTTAAAGAGTTTACCATGCAGGAATACACATTGATTCCATGCTTCTCTCTGTTCTCATCTATCCATTTGCGGGCGTAGGAAATGAAGTCTATTTTTAGAGATGATTCATCAGTTTTGGTTATATGCTCCACAAGTTCTGTTATATCCATATCGTTTATGAGCAATGACAACAGGTTGCACTTGCTCCTATATATGGATATGATGTTATTTAATTCATCTAAGATGGACTGATTTTTGATTTTAAACCCCTTGGTTATATCTTCTTTCGTAACATATATGGAAGTGGGAATCCTTTTAAGCTTCCTATTGTGTGTGACTCTTATCTTAACGTTGTAAGTGCCATCTATTCTTTTCCTATCTTTAAATATTTCATATTTGAATGTTGCCATAATCGTGTATGTATGTTGAAACTATGTTGAAACAATTTCACGCAAAAGTAACTCTTTGGCGCAAAAGTGACAAATAAAAATTTTGTTTACATGAGAAAAAAACTTTCCCAAAAGCTTTGTATTATTGATTTTCTATGTATCTTTGCATCGTTATTATTTCTCGGGGTATTAGCTCATCTGGCTAGAGCGTTAGACTGGCAGTCTAAAGGTGGCGAGTTCGAGTCTCGCATGCTCCACTTTTTTAATGATAAAATGAAGGTCTGCGAAGCAGGCCTTTTTTAATTTAAAGACTATAGATATGTTAATTTATAATACAACTTATCAAACAGGCATTGACGATGCGCGTAATTTTGTCATTTGGCTTAGTGAAAGCTATATTCCCGAAGTGGAAAAGACGGGAATATTGCAAAATCCCCGTCTTACGCACATCCTTAGTCACAAAGAACAGGATTCAGAATGCTTTTCATTGCAATGGGAGGTGGAAGATACAGCGGCCTTGCATCGTTGGCATACTCAGCAAGGGATGCATCTGAATGAGGAAATGATGAAGATATTTAAAGATAAGGTGGTTGGCTTTCCCACTTTGATGGAGGTGATTAAGTGATTCAGCCGGTAAAAGAGAAAATCATTCTGGGTATAGATCCTGGAACAACCATAATGGGGTATGGCCTGCTGAAAGTAGTAGGTACTAAACCGCAGGTAATGACTATGGGGGTCATTGATCTTCGTAAATATGGTGACCATTATTTAAAACTGCGCCGTATTTTTGAACGGGTGGTTGGTATAATAGAAGCCTATTTACCTGATGAATTAGCTATTGAGGCGCCTTTTTTTGGAAAAAATGTGCAGTCGATGTTAAAATTAGGGCGGGCACAGGGGGTGGCTATGGCTGCTGCTTTGAGCCGTGATATTCCTATAACAGAATATGCGCCGTTGAAGATAAAGATGGCGATAACCGGTAATGGGCAAGCCAGCAAGGAACAGGTCGCTGATATGTTGAAGAGGATGTTACATATACCAGAGAGTGATATGCTGCCTTTTATGGATGCAACAGATGGGTTGGCGGCTGCTTATTGTCATTATTTGCAAATGGGCAGACCGACATTGACTAAAGAATATTCCGGCTGGAAAGATTTTATAAATAAGAATCCTGATAAAATAAAAAGATAAGATTATGAATGTGAGACATGTTATTTGGGCATCAATTGTTTCTACTACTATTAGTTGTCAGTCTGTGAAAAAAGAATATAATTCGTTTGATGAATATCCTGTCCGTGAAGATGCGCTGACTGAAATGGAGTACTCGCCTGCCGAAACCAAGTTTTCACTTTGGGCTCCTACAGCGGAAGAGGTGCGTGTCCTTTTATTTGAATCGGGTAATGAAGGTTCAGCTTCTAATACTTTTCCAATGGAGATGGGAGAGAATGGTACTTGGAATATTTCAATAAAAGAGGATCTGAAGGGTAAATTCTATACCTTTAATGTGAAGGTAAACGGGAAATGGTTAGGAGACACTCCGGGAATTATGGCAAAAGCCGTAGGGGTAAATGGTAAGCGGGCAGCTGTGCTTGATCTTCGTTCTACAGATCCGGAAGGATGGGAGAACGATGTGCGTCCTCCTTTGAAGAATTATGCTGATATTACGGTTTATGAGATGCATCATCGCGATTTCTCTTTGGATTCTGTTTCCGGAATTCAAAATAAAGGCAAGTTCCTGGCTTTGACGGAGCAGGGTACTACCAGTTCTTCAGGCGAGAAGACAGGTATTGACCATCTGAAAGAATTGGGAATTACCCACGTGCACTTATTGCCGTCGTATGATTATGCCTCGGTGGATGAAACAAAACTGGACAAGGCCCAATATAATTGGGGGTATGATCCGCAAAATTACAATGTGCCTGACGGTTCTTATTCTACAGATCCTTATAAACCCGATGTCCGTATCAGGGAATTCAAACAAATGGTACAAGCTTTACATAAGGCGGGAATCAGAGTGGTGCTTGATGTGGTGTATAATCACACCTTCAATACAGACGAAAGCAATTTCGAACGTACGGTTCCCGGTTATTTCTATCGCCAGACGAAGGACGGGCAATGGGCAAATGGTTCGGGATGTGGAAATGAAACGGCAAGCGACCGCGCCATGATGCGTAAATACATGATAGAGTCTGTATTACATTGGATTAATGAATATCACATAGACGGCTTTCGTTTTGACTTGATGGGGATACATGATATTGAAACCATGAATGAGATACGTGCGGCTATTGATAAAATAGATCCGTCTATTTTTATGTATGGTGAAGGATGGGCTGCCAGTTCTCCTCAATTAGAGGCAGACAGGCTGGCGATGAAAGCCAATGTGGAAAAGATGCCCCGTATCGCCGCTTTCTCAGATGAAATGCGTGATGGATTGCGAGGTGGTTGGGATGATGATACTAAAGGAGCTTTTCTAGTAGGGGAGCCAGGACACGAAATGAGTATCAAATTTGGAATTGTGGGAGCCATCGAACATCCGCAGGTTATAAGTGATTCTGTGAATTATAGTAAGAAACCTTGGGCTTTACAACCTACCCAGATGATAAGTTATGTAAGTTGCCACGATGACATGTGCCTTGCCGACCGTCTGAAAGCTACCATGCCGGATGCTTCGGTAGAGGAACTGGCGGCTTTGCAGAAGTTAGCGGAAACATTTGTCTTTACTTCACAAGGAGTACCGTTTATATTTGCAGGGGATGAGATGATGCGTGACAAGAAAGGAGTTCATAATTCTTATAATAGTCCTGACAGTATTAATACGATAGATTGGAAAAATAAGACCGCACACAAAGATGTGTTCGAATATGTGAAAGGTTTAATAGCTATGCGTAAAGCACATCCCGCTTTTCGTATGGGGGATGCCGATATGGTACGTAGGCAATTGGAGTTTTTACCTGTAGAAAATACGAATGTGGTTGCCTTTATCTTGAAAGATAATGCAAATGGTGACTCATGGAAAAATATCATCGTGGCTTTGAACAGCCGTGCAGAGCCTGTCAAGCTGGACATTCCGTCGGGTAAATACACTGTAATCTGTAAGGATGGTAAAATAAACATGAAAGGCTTGGGACAGGTTTCAGGTGATGAGCTTATGGTACCGGCACGTTCTGCCATGATTATACATCAATAGAAGGCTCAAAGAGGATTAATAAAGACTTTGTCATACAGACTAAAACACATAATACGAATGGAAAAGACATGGAGATGGTTTGGGAAGAAAGATAAGATAACGCTTCCCATGCTTAGGCAAATCGGGGTGGAAGGAATCGTGACCGCCCTTCATGATGTACCTAACGGTGAAATCTGGGCTTTGGAAGCTATCCAAAGTTTAAAAGATTATATTGAATCTCATCAATTGCGCTGGTCGGTGGTAGAAAGCCTGCCGGTAAGTGAAGCTATCAAATATGCCGGTCCTGAACGGGATCAATTGATAGAAAACTACAAAGTAAGCCTTGCCAACCTAGGTAAAGCGGGTATCAAGACCGTATGCTATAACTTCATGCCTGTCATTGATTGGATACGTACCGATTTGGAACATCCTTGGGAGGACGGAACCAGTTCTTTGTACTTTGACAAGATCCGGTTCGCCTATTTTGACTGTATGATTCTTCAGCGTGAAGGGGCGGAGAAAGACTATACCGATTTGGAATTACAACAGGTGCGTGAATTGGATAAGACTATAACCGAAGCCGAGAAAAACGAATTGGTCGATACCATTATAGTCAAGACGCAGGGATTTGTAAATGGTAATATAAAGGAGGGAGACCGGCATCCGGTAACCATATTCCGCCGTCTTTTGTCTTTGTATGATGGGATAGACCGTGATGCCCTGCGTGAAAACTTACGTTATTTCTTGCAGGCTGTCATGCCGGTGTGTGATGAGTACGGTATAAATATGTGCATCCATCCGGACGATCCCCCTTTCCAGGTATTGGGCTTGCCGCGTATTGTGACCGGTGAGGAAGATATCAACTGGCTTCTCCATGCGGTTGATAACCCGCATAACGGGCTGACATTCTGTGCCGGTTCGCTCAGCGCCGGATTGCATAACAACGTACCTTTGTTGGCACGTATGTTTGCACACCGCACTCATTTTGTACATTTGCGCAGTACCAATGCGTTTCCCAACGGGAATTTTATAGAAGCATCTCATTTGGGAGGGCGTGCTCATGTGATAGAGTTGATCCGTATTTTTGAGAAAGAACGTCCGGGTGTCCCGATGCGTGTGGATCATGGGCGCATGATGCTGGATGATGCCGGCAAAGGATACAACCCGGGGTATTCGTTTCATGGCCGTATGATGGCCTTGGCTCAGATAGAAGGCATGATGGCGGTTATCAACGAGGAATCAAAACTTAAATCCTAGATTGACGTACATACTCACTTTATTGGCTCGGTTTGCATAGTTTAGTGATGCCTCTAAGGGGCCGAACATACTATCCAAACCGTAGCCTATACCACAGCCGAACATGGTATCCTGTTCCAACAGGTACCTCAGCTTGCTTGCACTCAGCGCATAATTGCCCGTTAACGTCAGATAATGCACACTTCCCATCCGTTGGCGGAATTTCATGCTTCCTATCAGTAACGCATTCTTTGTTAATTCCACATTGTTTATCCCGACAAATGGTAGTTGCTGTTGCAGGAAACGTCCTTGCACATCCCCCCCCATCGCATTGAGTTTGGAGTAAGGAATATCTTTCCCTATCAGAAAACGTCCGTATATGGCAGGCAGTATGGAGAATCTGCGTGTAACGGGAATCACTCCCTGGCAATAGCCTTTTATGGCAGAGAAAGGAGCGTGGTCGTCATATTTGGTGAAATTATCCGTATAAAGTGAATAGGACGCTCGTGCTGATATGCCTTTGGTAGGGAAATATGCCTTGTCGAAAGTTTCGTAATGCATTTGTGCGAAATAGCTGAAGAAGTGTTCTGTTCCTACGTCAAAACCTTGGTTCCCTTCCTGGTATAGGAATTTGTCATAGTCATATAATTCATACCTCAGCCCCACGGCAAAGCGTATGTTTTTGTACCAAACATCCGAAAAGGATAACTCTCCCAAATGATAGCGGTAGGTAGAGTTATGTGATTTATCTCCATGATGGTAAAAGTTTATATCATTGTACTGGAACATATATGCCAGTCCGATGTTCTTCAATGGAGCCGGTTCGAATCCATAATCTATGCGGGCGGCATAACGTTTGCCCAATCGTCCTGTCAGTGACAGCGTAGTGGGTACTTTTCCCCGGAAATTGCTGGTGACATTAATGAGCAGACTGGCTGTTTCTTCCGAATCAAAACGGATTCCTACGTTCAGCTTATTCTCATATTTCTTGCTTAAAGAAAATGCAGGTTATAACCTCCGCCGGGGGCTTCGGGCAGATTGTAAGTGGCGCTGGAATATTCTAGATTGGAGCATAGTATGGCTGTTGCTTCTTCTATGCGGCGAAGGCTTATTTCGGAGTCTTCTTTCAAATCACAGCGCTTCAACAGCCACCGTTTGTCTTTTCGTCCAATCCGTCAAAGGTGATTTCTTTTATATACACTTTGCGGTTGGGGGAGTACGGATAGCTGGGAAGGGGTTTCGGCATATAGGTACTGTCCAGCCCCAGTTCCTGCTTCAACTTTATCAAGGAGTTTTTTTGTGCCAATGCCGCTTCTTCTCCCCGACGAATCAGTGTGTCCACCGCACTGGGGGTGAAACTGGCGGCAGAATACCCCTCCACATCCACCTTTATATATGTATCGGTTTCTTTCAGATTCTTTTTATAAAGTTCCAGTCCCATTAAATTGATGAGTTGCCCCAAGATACTGCCGGTGCTATTCAGTTCGTTGGCGGGTTTCAAGTCATTTTGAACATCCACTCCTATAATAATGTCCGCCCCCATGGCACGCGCTACATTTACAGGGTAGTTGTTTACCACACCTCCATCCACTAGAACCATACTGTCCAGCCGGACCGGAGTGAATACTCCCGGTATGGCCATACTGGCCCGCATGGCCGTAGCCAATACACCTTTGTGAAAATTTACCTCGTTGCCATTTACAATATTTTCGGAAACACAGGCGAAGGGAATAGGTAACTTGTTGAAATCGATGGAATCATGATATCCTACGGTCAGCTCACTGAACAGGTTTGCCAGGTTCTGTCCCTTTATCAATCCTCCTACGGCTTGCGTTTTGGCATTTTTACCGAATGGCAGGGAAAATACATATTTTTCGGAAGCCTCCCGTTCCGCCATATTCTGTTCGCTGCGTGGTATTTTGTCACTCAGCAGAAAGGACCAATCCTGCCGGCGAACCATGCTATCCATCTGTTCGGGAGTATAACCGATGGAATAAAGTCCGCCTATAATGGAGCCCATACTGGTCCCTACCACGTAATCTATAGGGATACCCGCTTCTTCTATAACTTTCAAAGCACCTATATGTGCCATTCCTTTGGCTCCTCCGCCGCTGAGAACAACGCCCACTTTTTTTCGGGGCCCAGGTTGGGCCGTTGTGTGAACGGAGATACAAAGTAACCCTGCTGCTATTAACAGGGTCGGGAATTTCATTTTTTTCATTTTACTATAAATCTAGTTTAAGTTAAAAAACAAAAACAGTGCAAAGATGGTCTAATCTTTCAGCTTTCACAAGTGCTGATTGTCATAGATATTGGTCTATTTTGCTGCTGAGGTTTCAAAGATAGGGATTGTACCGGAAAAAAGAATTTTGTATATCGCTTTTTTGTCGTACCTTTGTCTGTGTAACGAAAAAAAGTATGGATAATTTTGCAGCAATAGACTTCGAGACGGCAAATAATGAACGTACCAGCATATGTAGTGTAGGGGTGGTTATTGTGAGAAATGGTGAGATAGCCGACCGGTTCTACAGCCTCGTTCATCCCGAACCGGATTACTATTTGTATTGGAACACCCGTATTCATGGATTGACACAGGAAGATACTGCCCATGCTCCTGTTTTTTCGGAAGTATGGAAGCAGGTTGCTCCTAAAATAGAGGGGCTTCCGCTGGTTGCGCATAACAAAGCCTTTGATGAGGGGTGTTTGAAAGCCGTGTTCCGTACTTATTGTATGGATTATCCTGATTATGACTTTTATTGTACCTATCAGGCTTCCCGGAAGCTGAAAGGGTTGAGAAACCACCAGTTACATACGGTGGCCGGTTTTTTTGGTTTTGAATTGGAGAATCACCATCATGCGCTGGCTGATGCTGAGGCGTGTGCATGGATTGCCAGACAGATTCTGTGAGTTATAATTAAAGATTTATGATTTCTGAAACCCATGATACAAGAAGATACTTATAAAACCATTACAGACATTGCCGAAGGCATATATACGGAGAAACGGAGTAAATTTATAGCTATTGCCATTCCGGTACGTACCATAGAGGAAATAAAGCAGCATCTTGACACGTATCAGAAGAAATATTACGATGCCCGTCATGTGTGTTACGCTTATATGCTGGGGCATGAAAGGAAGGATTTCAGAGCAAATGATAACGGAGAGCCTTCGGGTACCGCAGGAAAGCCTATTTTGGGGCAAATAAATTCCAATGAGCTGACGGATATCCTTATTATAGTGGTCCGTTACTTTGGAGGTATAAAATTGGGAACCAGCGGACTGATTGTCGCTTACAAGGCTGCCGCTGCCGAAGCAATAGCTGCTGCTGATATAGTGGAAAGAACAGTGGATGAAGAAATCACCGTATCCTTTGAATATCCTTTTATGAATGATATCATGCGCATTGTGAAAGAAGACGAGCCTGCCATCTTGGAGCAATCATATGATATGGATTGCCTGATGAGGCTCCGGATACGTAAATCCATGATGGGAAAACTCCGTGCACGTCTGGAGAAGGTGGAAACTGCCCGTATTATTGAATAACTCTGTCGGTACGTCGATATTTTTGGGGGCCATATTCACTGCGTTCACAGCAGATGAGAAGAATACGGAATGTGGCTGTAAAATGTCTTCCCCATATCAAATGAAACATATTTGTAATATGGATGAAATATTACAGATATACCGAACCTATATCTTTGCAGCCGTAAACAAAGAAAGTCACATTAATAAAAATGAGAAATACACTTGTAGCGTCTGCTTTTACAATGCTGAGTATTGCAACTGCTTCCGCACAGCTGACTATTCCTAAAGAATATCTGCCGGAAGTACATGGAACGATCCGCGGTAAATATGAAGTTCAAACCACTAACGGAATGCAACGGTTCCAGGTACGTAACGCCCGTGTCAGTCTGGACGGGAAGGTTCTTCCGGTAATTGCTTATAAGGCTGAAATAGACTTGTCCGATGAGGGAAGCATCAAGATGCTGGATGCATATGCCCGCTTTGTCCCCAATGATACATGGAATGTCACACTAGGACAGATGCGTGTGCCTTTCACCATAGACGCTCATCGATCTCCCCACCAACAATATTTTGCCAACCGTTCGTTCATAGCCCAAAACAGTGGGATGGGTAGCTGTGCGATGATGGTGGGGCTACCGGAGCTTTCTCTTTAAAGGAGGGACTGCCGTTGAAACTGGAGGGCGGACTGTTCAACGGCTCCGGACTCACCAATCAGAAAGAGTGGCACAACACGTTGAATTATTCTGTTAAGCTTCAATTGATGCCGTGGAAAAATTATAACTTGACTTTGAGTACCCAGAAAATAC
>ENA-OPYX01001832-OPYX01001832.1-human-gut-metagenome-genome-assembly--contig:-NODE-1832-length-10491-cov-2.828252_pt1 | contig 10491 bp, 13 predicted proteins | sample MGYA00242639_ERZ504486 | MGnify/ENA primary metagenome ERZ504486 (study PRJEB26092, sample SAMD00036296) | human gut metagenome | host: Homo sapiens | study: EMG produced TPA metagenomics assembly of... | reverse complement strand
AAAAAAAACACTTTATATTCGGATACGTGCTTATAAGAGAATCAATAGAAAGAATAAATATAGTACGTGGTCAGAGATTAAGAAAGTAATTGTTAATTAGTAATGATTTCAGTGAATCATTACGAGTGTTGCTTCTTTCAAGCTAAAATAAAGACAGAAAATAATAACTCATGCGATGGAATATTTAATGTACACGGACATTCCGGATAAATTAAAGATTGCGATGAATAATGGATTTGCTTCAGTTGCAGCATTTAATAAAGTATTTAAAGAAAAAATGGAATTATTCGATGGATCTTTATGAGCAAAATCTGTCAGATGTAACATTAAATAAACGAAGATTAAAGCAGCTGGATCAGATATTCATTGAAGAACTTCAAGAAATCAAAGAAGATATGAAGTATCAAAAAAGGCAGCGTATCAGGAAAGTATGTTGGAGAATTATATATTGCAATAAGGATGAAAATGATAAAATCCCTCATGTATGATATTAATAAGAAGTTTCATATATCATACATGGGGGATTTTTAATGTGTATTGCTTTTAAGATAGTTTCTATGCTTTAAAATTTAGAAACAATTTTTGATGATATCTTCGTCAAGACCATTTTTACAAGTGATATTTCCTATCACAAAAATATAAGATTCCACCAGCAAGAAGTCCCCATACAACAGCATTGATTCCAGCAATCTGGACGTTATAATAACAAAATACATAAGTGATCGCAGCACCGAGAGAACTAAAGACTGCTGCCTGTTTTGTTCCTTTCTTCCAGAATAATCCTCCGACCAAAGGCCAGAAAAAACTGCATTCCAGACCACCTAAGGCAAATAGATTCAGAAAGAAAATGATATCAGGTGGAATTGATCGTAAGTAAGATAACGATCACACCAAATGCGAACGTAACGAGCGTGCTCATTTTCCCAACATTTTGTTATAAGACTGAATTTTCACAGGATCATCTTTGACAACATAGTTACGCCATAGATCTTTCACGATCGCTGCAGAAGCAAGAATCAAAAAGAGAATCAGCGGTAGACATAACAGCAGCCATAGGAGCAGCTAGGAAAGTTCCTGCAAGTCCGACTGGCATGATCTTCTGAACGATGTATGGGATAAAGTAATCAGACGTCGGAAGGTTCTTAGTATCTACCAGTGCACCGGCCCATGTACCAGCCATATGCATACCAACGATGATAAAACTGCAGGTAACAGCACCGATCCACATCGCAGAATGAAGACTCTTTGTATTTTTAAATCCCATAGAACGAACGGCTGTCTGAGGAAGTCCGAGTGTACCAAATCCTACAAGAATCCAGAAACTAAGTAGCGTACCGGGACTGTACTTTGAAAATAGATCATCATATACTCCAGGCAGATTCTGTGCCAGTCCGGCATCAATACCAGCAAGTCCGCCGCCAGCTTTTAATACAAAGAATAAAAGTAAAAATGTACCGACACACATGATAATTCCCTGAATCGTATCTGTGATCGCAACAGCGCTGAAACCACCAAAAGATGTATAAATGATAACAACTGCTCCAAAGATCAATAAAGAAACAACATGATCAAGTCCAGTGATAGAAGAGATCAAAGTTGCTCCGCCAGTAAATTGTCCGATCATCTGTGCCATGAAGAAGGCAACCATAAGTAAGCTGGTTACAATAACTAAAACATCACTTTTATAACGAGCCTTTAAATAACCTACAACAGTAACGGCACCAGTTCTTCTGGAAACTAAAGCAAGTTTGTTACCAAGGACACCTAGTACCAGAAATGTGATCGGAACTTGAACTGTAGCGATCCATGCCTGTGCATATCCATAAGTAAGACCAGCAGCTCCTGGACCAGAAATAAAGGAACTTACAGAAGTATAAGTTGCCATGGTTGTCATTGCCAGAAGAAGTCCGTTCATATTTCTTCCACCGATGAAGAATTTTTTCTCGGAGGATGTATGCTGTTTTTTATTCTGACGGTTACTGAAAATGATACCGATCGCAGCATTTAAGGCGAGGTAAACAATAAAAATTGCAAGAATGATTTTCTGATTTGCTGACATTTATTCTTCTCCATCCTCTTCATCGTCATATTCAAAATTAATAAATACATGTTTTAATAGGTACCAGACACCGATCAAAGAAAGTATGATCGTTCCGAATGTTGACACACTAAACCATGCGGGCATACCTAGAAAATAAAGACCAGTACCATTTAACAAAAACGCACTGGCAATATGCCAAGCACAGCAGATCAATACAACGATCAGTGTTCCACGGATCTCACGCATACACTGTTCATGTTTCTCCTGTCTTGTTAATTTTTTCATATTATATGATCTCCTTTAATAAAAGGTCAGATTCGCAAAGGATATCTGCCAAAAGTATTATCTTACAAATATGGAAGAAAATCAATTATTCTTAACATTTTAAAGAGATAAGATCAAAAAGAATGTTATAAAATAGTTTGAATAACATATTCATCTTTGGTATAATAAATCATATCAGTATGCAGAAATACAGGAGGCTTTTACTATGGAGAATAAAAGTAGTTACCAGATAAACGAGCAGGGAGTGCTCGGGGAAGTGAAAATTGCAGATGATGTGATCGCAGTGATCGCAGGAATTGCAGCAACTGAAGTGACAGGAGTTGCCAGAATGTGTGGGAATATCACGAATGAACTGGTAAGTAAACTTGGAGTGAATAATCTGTCCAAGGGAGTCAAAGTTGTCGTAGAGAATCATCATGTAAGAGTCAATCTTGCATTAGAACTTGACTATGGAGTTAGTATTCCAGAGATTTCTAAGAAAGTTCAAGATCGTGTGAAAGCAGCAATCGAGAACATGACAGGATTAAAGGTCAGAGAAGTTAACGTCCGTGTCACAGGCGTTGCAGCAGAAGAAGAGTAAGAAAGAATATAAAGCAAAGTCAGACGGGACTGATCGCAGTTCCGTCTTTGTATCGCAGAAAGGAACCCTAATGAAAAGAAGTGAGGTAAGAGAACATATTTTCAGAATTTTATTTTGTGTAGAATTTTGTGAGAAAGAAGAATTTGAAGATCAGGTTGAATTATATTTTCATGGACATGAAAATATCAATGAGAAGACACAGAAAGAAATTACAGAGAAAACAGAGAATCTGATCGAACATTTAGATGAAATCGATGAACAGATTTCTGCACATACGAATGCATGGAATTTAGAGAGACTTGGAAAAGCTGAATTATCTATTTTAAGACTTGCAACCTATGAAATCTTATTAGATGAACAGGTGCCAAGAAAAGTAGCGATCAATGAGGCAGTAGAACTTGCAAAGAAATACTGCAATGAAAAGGCAGCACCATTTATCAATGGTGTCTTAAGTAAGATTGGACAGGATATGGATGAAGAGTAAAGTTTTTTCTGTAACACAGATTAATACTTATATCAAACGAATGTTTCAAAGTGATTATGCCTTAAGGAGGATTTCAATCAAGGGACAGGTGTCAAACTGTAAGTATCATTCTTCTGGGCATATTTATTTTTCATTGAAAGATGAAGAAAGCCAGATTTCTTGTGTGATGTTTGCGAGTGCAAGATATAATGGATTGCAGTTTGAATTAGAAGATGGACAGGAAGTCATTGTGGATGGAAATGTCAGTGTCTATGAGCGTGGCGGAAGTTATCAGCTATATGCACAGGAGATTCGTTTAAATGGAATCGGAGAATTATATGTTGCATATGAGATGTTAAAACAGAAGCTTTATGAAGAAGGATTGTTTGACCACGAGATCAAGAAGCCGATTCCAAAGAATCCAAAGAAGATCGGTGTGGTAACGGCAAGAACAGGAGCAGCAATTCATGATATCATTAGTACAGCAAAGCGTAGGAATCCGTATGTACAGTTAGTATTATATCCTGCTAAAGTACAGGGAGAAGGTGCATCTGATACGATCGTATCTGGAATTCGCACTCTGGACCAGTATGGAGTTGATACCATTATCATCGGAAGAGGTGGGGGCTCGATCGAGGACTTGTGGGCATTTAATGAAGAGAATGTCGCAAGAGCGATCTACGAAGCAAAGACACCGATCATTTCTGGAACAGGGCATGAGGTGGATACTACCATTGCGGATTATGCGGCAGATCTTCGCGCGGCAACACCGACAGCAGCCTGTGAACTTGCAGTTCCAGATATCACAGAAGTGATGGAAGGAATCGCAAACAGAGAATATACAATGGCTGCGTTGTTAAAACAGATCATCCGGCGTTATCAGATGAAATTGCAGAAGTATCAGATCACCATTGCAAATTACGATACCACGATTTCAACTTCAGGAACAGAAGAATGCGTTTGTCAGAATTAGAAGAACAGATTCAGCAAGTGATGAAGAATAAGATGACAGGGTATAAGCACAAACTGGAATTGTACGCAAAAGAACTTCATGGGTTATCACCAACAGCGAAATTGATCAATGGATTTGGATATTTAGAAAGATCAGAATGGTGAGCCAGTTACAAGCGTTCACAAAGTGAAAGAGGGAGATCAGATTTCCTTAACGATTTCAGATGGAACGATCCTTGCAATGGCAAAAACAGATCAGAACAATGGATGAAAAAGGGAAGTAAGAAAGAGGAAGTTTATTATGGCAAAGAAGAAATTTGATATTGATCAGGGTTTTCATCAGTTAGATGAAATTCTTACAAAGCTTTCCAGTGAAGAAATCAAACTTCCAGAGGCTGTCAAACTATATACTGAAGGAGTAAATCTTGTGAAACAGTGTAAGGATTCTCTGGATAAAGTAGAAAAAGAATTGATCGTATTAGAAGAGAATGGGGAAGAACATGAACTTTAAGGATGAGATGAAACAAAAGGTTGCACAGATTGAAATTATTTTAGATGAATATCTGCCAGCACAGGAAGGGTTACAAAAAACAGTTTTAACTGCAATGAACACAACCGTTAAGGCGGGAGGAAAGCGTCTTCGTCCAATGCTGATCAACGAGACATATCAGATGTTTGGCGGAAAGGGAGATATCGTAAAGCCATTTATGGCAGCGATTGAAATGATCCATACGTATTCTCTGATTCATGATGATCTTCCAGCGCTTGACAATGATGATTACAGAAGAGGTCAGAAAACATGTCATATCGTTTATGGAGAAGATATGGCGATCCTTGCAGGAGATGCACTTCTTAATTATGCGTATGAAGTTGCAACGAAAGCATTTGATCTTGCGGAGAAAGACCAGATCATGAATGTAGTTGAAGCAATCAAGATTCTCGCCAGCAAACCTGGAATCTATGGAATGATCGGCGGGCAGGTTGCAGATGTTGAACTGGAAGGTACACCGCTTAGTATGGAGCAGATTTTATTTATTCATAAGAATAAGACGTCTGCATTGATTGAAGCATGTATGATGATTGGAGCAGTTCTTGCAGGAGCATCCAAAGAAGATGTTCTGAAGATGGAAGAATGTGGAGAATATATCGGACTTGCGTTTCAGATTCAAGACGATATTCTGGATCTTACAGGAGATGAAGAAGAGATCGGGAAACCGGTTGGAAGTGATGAAAAGAATCACAAAACAACTTATGTGACATTAAAAGGATTAGAACGTTCACAAAGAGATGTAGAAGATATTTCAAAGAAAGCAATTGATATTTTAGAAAAATATGATAAGGGAGATTGTTATCTTACAAATCTTACAAGATTTTTGATCCATCGAACACACTAAGGCAGAGAGGAAGAGGGAGCATTATGCTAGAGTATATTAATGATCCGAATGATATTAAACAGATTCAGCCAGAGGACTATAAACTTCTGGCGAAAGATATACGTCGTTTTCTATTAAGAAATGTCAGTCGCACAGGGGGGCATCTGGCATCGAATCTTGGAATTGTAGAACTAACGATGGCGCTGCATCTTGTTTTGGATTTTCCAAAAGACCAGCTGATCTTTGATGTAGGACATCAGTCTTATGTGCACAAGATCTTAACAGGAAGAAAGAATGGATTTGAGAATCTGAGGCAATTTCATGGGATGAGTGGATTCCCGAAGAGAAAAGAAAGCGATTGTGATGCGTTTCACAGTGGACACAGCTCCATGTCGTTATCAGCAGCGCTTGGGATGGTTACAGCAAGAGATATCAATCATACGGATGAGACGATTGTTGCGGTGATCGGAGATGGTGCGTTGTCTGGCGGAATGGCATATGAAGCATTAAATAATATGGCAAGACTACGCAAGGAGAAGAAGAATCTGATCATTATCCTGAACGATAACAAGATGTCTATTGCGGAGAATGTCGGTGGAATGTCTGCGTATTTGAATAAAGTACGAACAAGAAAAGAATATGTGGCATTTAAAGGAAATGTGGAACAATCCTTATTAAGAATTCCGGGAATCGGGAAGGAATTAACAACAATTCTTAAGAAATCAAAAGATTCGATCAAACAATTATTTGTTCCGGGAATGTATTTTGAAGATATGGGGATCACGTATGTTGGACCTATTGACGGGCATAATGTTCCCTTGATGGTAGACACGTTAAATAGAGCGAAACAATTAGATGAGCCGATCATTATTCACGTGGTAACGAAGAAAGGAAAAGGATATCGTCCTGCGGAGCAGAATCCGGCCAAATTTCACGGAATCAGTCCATTTTCCTTAAAGACAGGGGAAGTTTTAAAGAAATCGGACAATCCATCAAACACAGCGGTATTTTCAGATATACTGATCAAAGAGGCGAAGAAAGATAAGAAGATTGTTGCGGTAACTGCCGCAATGCCGGATGGAACAGGTCTTGGAAAGTTTAAAAATCATTTTCCAGATCGTTTCTTTGATGTAGGGATTGCCGAACAACATGCAGTTACATTTTGTGCCGGAATGGCATCAAGAGGTCTAAAGCCTGTATTTGCAGTGTATTCAACATTTCTACAAAGAGGTTTTGATCAGATCTTACATGATGTGGCAATTGGGAATTATCCAGTTATATTTGGATTGGACCGCTCAGGACTTGTTGGAGCGGATGGAGAAACTCATCAAGGTATTTTTGATATTCCGTATTTATCTATCATCCCAAATATGACGGTGATGGCTCCGATCAACGGAAGGGAATTATCTGAGATGCTAAAACATACGCTCCATCATGCAAAAGGACCGACCGCGATCAAATATTCCAGAGGAGAAGCAAGCTCTTTGTATGAAGATCAATTTGAAGAGTTACACTATGGAAAAGGCCAGATACTTAAAGAAGGAAAGGAAGCTGTGATCATTGCAGTTGGAAATATCTTTGAAGAGGCAGACAAGGCGGAAAAGATCCTTAAAGAAGAAGGATATGAGATTGGTTTAGTTAATCCAAGATATATCAAACCATTTGATCAGGAGTTGATCATGAAACTGTCACAGACCTATGATAAGATCATGATCGCAGAAGAAGGCGTATTAAACGGCGGATTTGGAATGATGGTGAATGAATTTCTGAGTGAACATGATTACAAAGGTGAAGTCAGATGCCTTGGAATAGATGACCAGTTTGTGGAACATGGTTCTGTAAGTGAGTTAAGAAGAATGTTGAAGATTGATGGAGAAAGTATTGCAGACTCCATCAGACAATGGATGAAGGAATAGAAAAATGAAGAAAGAACGTTTAGATGTACTGCTTGTCAAGAAAGGGCTTGCGTCTTCCAGAGAAAAAGCAAAAGCGATCATTATGTCAGGAATCGTTTTTGTAGATGGACAGAGAGAGGATAAAGCAGGATCAACTTTTGATGAAAAGCAGGAGATCATTGTAAAGGGAAAAACTTTAAAATATGTCAGTCGAGGTGGATTAAAGCTTGAGAAGGCTATGAAGAACTTTGATATTGTATTAAAAGACAAAGTCTGCATGGATGTTGGAGCATCTACAGGTGGATTTACAGACTGTATGATTGCAAAATGGTGCAGTGAAAGTATATTCAGTTGATGTCGGGCATGGACAGTTGGACTGGAAACTAAGAAACGATGAGAGAGTTGTTTGTATGGAACGTACGAATATGCGTTATATGACGGAAGACGATGTCGATGAAAAGGCATCGTTTGTATCTATTGATGTTTCTTTTATTTCACTGACCAAGATTCTTCCAGCGGTATATCGAATTTTGAATACGGGAGGAGAAGTTGTTGCACTGATCAAACCGCAGTTTGAAGCAGGAAGAGAAAAAGTTGGAAAGAAAGGTGTTGTACGAGATCCAAAAGTTCATGAAGAAGTCATTGAGAAGATCTGTGATTTCGCATCTACGAACGGGTTTGAATTATTACACCTTGATTATTCTCCAATCAAAGGTCCAGAGGGAAATATCGAGTATTTATTACATATGAGAAAAACAGAGACAATGGAGAATGGACATACAATGACAGATCAGATCAAGGAAGTGGTGGATGCATCACATGCGGATCTGGCAAAGAATAAGGAATAACATGAAGAATTTTTTGATTTTAACGAACGAGAAAAAAGATCCAGGACTGCGTATTTCCAAAAAGATCCAGGATTATATTGAAAAACAAGGTGGAATCAGCCAGAGAATGTGTGATTTTACAAGACATGTTCAAAAAGATATGAACTGCATCACAAAAGACACAGAGTGTGTGATCGTTTTAGGTGGAGATGGGACGATGCTGCATGCGGCAAGATTAATCGTAGATCATGATATTCCGATGGTTGGAGTAAATCTTGGTACATTAGGATTCTTAACAGAGATTGAGTTATCTAAGCTTTATGATGGATTGGACGGATTGTTAAATGATACTTTCCAGATCGAGGAGAGAATGATGTTAGATGGGCGCGTGATCCATGCGGATCATGAGACAGATCATCTTCCAGCACTCAATGACGTCGTGATCGCAAGAAGTGGTTTTTCAAGAATCATCTCGTTTCGTATTATGGTCAATGGCAAATTGTTAGATGTATATGAAGCAGATGGGATTATTGTTTCGACGCCGACAGGATCTACAGGATATAATTTATCAGCAGGTGGGCCGGTAGTGAATCCAAAAGCAAATGTTATTTTGATCACTCCGATCTGTCCACATTCGTTGCAGTCAAACAGTCTTGTTCTTTCTCCAGAAGATGAGATTGATATTTATATTGAGAACGTGAGAGAATCTCAGTTAGAGGAAGCCTACGTTACCTTTGACGGTCAGGTTGCGAGAAAACTTCAGCCAGGAGATGTTCTTCAGGTGCGTAAATCAAAGAAGATCGCAAGGATCATTAAAGTGAAAGGAGACAGCTTTTACAGAATCCTTCGAATCAAAGTTGGAGGTCAGAATGAAGAAAAATAGGCAGGAAGCGATCATTGAATTGATCCAGCAATATCCAATTGAGACACAGGAAGAGTTGTTGTCAAGATTAAATCAGATTGGCTTTAAGACAACGCAGGCAACGATTTCAAGAGATATCAGAGAACTGGCATTGATCAAGAAACCGGATGCAGATGGGAAGCAGATTTATTGTCTGATCGATCAGGAAGATGAGACTTCAAGAAAGTATCAGAGGATCTTAGCAGAAGCGATCATTTCCATGGAACTAGCAGAGAATATGCTGGTTGTAAAAACCGTATCGGGAATGGCAATGGCGTCTGCTGCAGCACTTGATTCTTTAAACATCATTGGAATGGTTGGTACGATCGCGGGAGATGATACGATCATGTGTGTTATGAAAGATAAGAATATTGGAAGAACTGCAATTGCTGAGATCGATCATATGATCAAAAAATTAAAAGAATAAATATACAGAGAGGAAATCTATGCTTCAGAATTTACATGTAAAGAATCTTGCGTTGATCGATGAAGTAGAAATTACATTTGATGAACATTTGAATATACTGACTGGAGAAACCGGTGCAGGAAAATCTGTCTTGATAGGTTCTATAGAAAGTGCACTTGGGAAAAAAATATCAAAAGATATGATCCGACCGGGAGCAAAAGAAGCAGTTCATTGAATCTGCTTTTTTGGATTGAAGATCAAAAGCTGATCAAAGAAATCGAAGCTCTGGATACTGGAAGATAGAGACGGTCAGATCTTCATCAAACGTGTGATCAACGAGAAGAGAAGTATTAATAAGATTAATGATAGTACGGTGACACTCAATACGTTAAGAGAAGTTTCCAGACGTTTATTTGATCTGCATGGTCAGCAAGAACATCAAGTACTGTTAAAAGAGAAAATCATTTAGTATGATGGATCATTTTTTACCTGAAAACGCAAGATATTCCTTAGAACAGTGCAAAAATCTTGCAGGAGAATATCACGAGATTTCAACAAAGATAAAAGAAATATCAATAGATGACCAGCAAAGATTAAGAGAGATGGACTTCTTAAAACATGAGATTTCAGAGATTGAGAATGCCAATCTTGTCAAAGGAGAAGACGAGGAATTAGAAACGGTATATCAAAAGATCGTCCATAGCCGAGATATCATTATTTCTTGTCAGGCAGCACGTATGCTGACGGGATATGAGGAAGAAACATCGAT
>ENA-OPYX01001831-OPYX01001831.1-human-gut-metagenome-genome-assembly--contig:-NODE-1831-length-10500-cov-3.571002_pt1 | contig 10500 bp, 12 predicted proteins | sample MGYA00242639_ERZ504486 | MGnify/ENA primary metagenome ERZ504486 (study PRJEB26092, sample SAMD00036296) | human gut metagenome | host: Homo sapiens | study: EMG produced TPA metagenomics assembly of... | reverse complement strand
GATTTAAAAACGAAAAAAGAATATACCCTGATCTAGAAAGAGGTAAAAAACGGAAAATGCGCCGGAAGAACTTCCGAATGATAAAGAAGAAGTTCCCGTGTCAAACATTGACACGGAACCGGAAGTGTTAAACCCGGCTGATGTGGCAGAATTTAAAAGCCGGATGATAGAACATTTCCGGCGAAAAGACACACTGCAGCAATCCCTTTAGAATTGCAGGAACTTTATGAAAATGGTCCGATTCTGGAAAGGATTGAAAAGGCACTTACGTACAGCCAGCGCAGCCGTTACCGGGATTTTGAGACAACCCTTGACATTTTATTTGAGGGCATGGATGCAGAAACCCTGCGGGATGATTTACTGCGGATGGAAGTTCTGCGATACCGGAGGCTGCCTTACCGTCAAGAAAATACAACTGGCAATCTGGTATAAGGAGGGCAAACATGAATCAGATTAAAATCCAGGGTGTTTGCACCTGCGTCCCACAATTTTCCTATGAAAAAGACAGGAGAGGGAGATCAGTTCCAACATGCCGGTACATCCTGGCCGTGCAGCGACCGAAAAGTTCTTATTCCGATTACATGTACTGTGTCGCCTTTGGAGAACGGGCAATGATAACATTTCAGAGAATAAAAAAAGGAACGACAGTGTTTGTCCAGGGACATCTTCATACAGAGGAAGGCCGGGATGCCAACAATCAAAAAGTATATTTCGTCACTGTGACAGTAGATTATCAGCAGATAATTGAAAAACAAGAATTTAATGGACTGGAATTGTGTACTGGATTGCCCCAGTTTCCGGTTCTGAAACAGGAAGAAAAAGGAGGAAAATAGAGAATGCCGATTCAGTATATTATCCCGATTATAGCGATGGTAGGATGTGTTATTGCATTTTTAATTGGAAGATTTCACAAACATGATGATGATGACGATTAAAAAATGTCGTGTGAAGGATTGACACGAAAGAACAAACGAAAATAAGGCCTGCACCAAAATTTGGTGCGGGCTATTTTTAGATCAAAAAGAGGTAAAAGATATGAAAAAGCCAATCGAAGTAAAAAAGAAACTGAAAAAAGTCACGGAATATACGGCTTGCTTTGCGTTTTTGATGTTCCTGCAGGGAGTAGGTGCGCCAATGGTTTTTGCAGATGCAACGACCGCAATAAATGCGAAATTTGAAATTTTATGGAATCTGATCAGCGCTGTGGTACAATCTGTGGGTGGTGTTATTTTATTATGGCACGCATTTGAATTTGGAGCTTCCATGCAGGCACAGGAAGGCGGAGGTGCTATTACAAGATCTTTAAAAGGGATTGGCGGTGCGTTAGTTATGCTGGTTGCTCCGGTAATTACAACTGCTCTGAAGGGATAATGAAAAGGGAGGAGCTATCCTCCTTTTTCTCATGGAGAAAATATGATAAATGAGATATTAGATTTTTTCAAAACGGTTTTTTCGGGAAGTGGTTTCTTTTCCCTTGGGTGCAATGTTTGGAATTCATTAATTGCATATGCGTTTGATATGCTGCAAACGAGTCCACAAAGTTTGGCAGATGGTGAACTTTGGGATGAAGGATACCGGATTTTCCTGGCACTACAGATTTTAGGTGCGACACTTGTAAGTGTTTTCTTTATGGTAATTTTTTCAAAGAAACAACGGATATTAAACACGGAATGACCATGGAAGCAAGCATCCAGTTTTTTTATCAAGCTGGCACTTGTGGATGCTGTTTTTTTAAATCTCACGAATATACTCGTTTTTTTGATTGAAATTGAACAAGCATTTTTTGGTATTATTGTTCCGGAAGATGCCGCTTCACTGGTTATAAGAGTAGGGGATGACTGGGAAATGAGTGGATCCGGACTTATTTTTGGAAATCTGTTTGGCCTTGTGTTTTTGTTTATCTGCCTGGGTGGCGCAGTTATTACATTATGGACGGTTTATAGGGTTTTCCTTAAATTGTTTTTTTATATGGCTGTTGCACCACTTGCACTTTCCACTTATGCAGGCCCACATGAAATTGGACATACCGGATCAAGCTGGGTCCGTACATTTCTTTGTGCATTGTTTGAAATGACAGGAATCATGCTAATGATGCGACTTGGAACAATTTTAATAAATGCCGGTGGGCTGTTCCCTACTGCATCAGAAGATATATTGGGCGGAATGTTGGGATCACAAGGATGGGAAGGACTTCAAGCTATTCTTGGTATCCTTATTATAACGGGATCAGTATCTGGTACGGATGCGATGGTTCGAAGAGCATTTGGATTTTAATAGTAGGAAGGACATAGCTTATGGTAAACATGAATGAAGATTTTGGTGCATATAAGGATAGCATCTGGAAAGGACTTACAGCAAGAGAGTTAGGTGTGATGGCCGTTTCTGCTGTCTCCTGTGGTATTATCATTATCTTGTTGTATTTTATACTTGGATGGAACTTATATATATCATTTTTGATTGGAACTGCTGTTGCTGCAGCTATCATTTTCAGTCAGGTATGGAAGTCACGTAGCGGGCTTTCTGCAATAGAGTTTTACCGGGCAAGAAAATACAGAAAGTCCACAGCCAAACTTGTTTGGAAAAGTGACGAATATAACCAGGCAAGAAAAAATTATTTGAAAAAAGAAAAATAATGATCGGGAAAAATCCCGGCTTTTTATATACTTGGAAAGGATGGAACAGAATGGGATTTTTTTCGAATGAGGAATTTATCCGATATAAAAAATGTACACAGCCAGTTTACCAGACACCGGCCAGTATTCAACAAATGCTGGATATTGCAGGTGTACACGAAAATGGAATATTTGAAATAGAACCGAATAACGGGGCAGGGAAAAAGCGGAGAAAATTTGATCGTGTGTATTCTTTTTCAGACTTAAACTATGTGGATCAGGACAAGCAGCAAAAAGACGGCATCCTGTTTCAACTACGGAAATTTCTAAATTCCATGGACACAGATTTCAAGATCACAATACAGTGTGAACCACGGGACGTAACAAATTTCCAGAAATCTCTGTTGCAGGATGAAAATAAAAGTGAGTATCCAGAGCTGGCCCGCTACAATAACGAAATGATTAAAAAATCTCTTGAAAAGGGACAGGAAAACGTTCGAAAACAGCGTTATTTGACTGTGAGTGCAAATTGCCGGTCAATAGAAGAAGCGGAAGGATGGTTTGATACATTCGAGCATACAGCACTTCCAATCTTTCATGCAATGGGTTCGGAATTGGTTCCTTTAAACGCTGTGCAGCGGTTTCAGAAAATCAGAAATTACTTTTTCACAGATGATGGAGAGGAAAGTTTTATTCTCCCGTTTCAGGATATGGTACAGGCCGGAAGAGATTTTCGCAATTCAATCCTTCCACATTCTGTGCGGAATCACAAAAGCTACATGGAATTTGATGAAGAGTGTATGCGGATTCTTTTTGCTGCGGTTCTGCCAACCAGATTGAATGAAGAAAAGTTGATTTTTGAACTGACAGATTTTCCGTTTTATACCTGCCTTACCATAGATACGGCATATATCCCACGGGAAGTGTTACGTGGAAAAATCAGCAACACGAATTTCTACAATGAAAATGCGATCGGGCAGGAAGTACAGGCCAATGCAAGTATGGGTAACTTCTATAGTGAGCCGTCCTATGCAAAGAAAAAGAAGCAGGCCAATCTGAAAAAATATATGGATCAGATCGAGGAAGATGATGAAAATGGCTTCTATGTAGGAATCCTGTTGGCAGTGCGTGGAGCAAATAAAGAGGAACTGGATGCAAACACGGCAGAAGTCAGACGCCGCTGCCGGAAACATTCTATACAGATTGTTCCTTACTACGATCAGCAAATTCAGGCACTGAATACGTTGCTTCCGATCGGAGCGAGGCGTGTAAATAATATGCGTTCCGTCCTGACAAGTTCTTATCTGGCATTCCAGCCATTCTATTCCTGGGATCTGATCCAGCCTGGCGGAACATGGTATGGTATAAATAAAAAAACCAGAAATCCGATCATTGGAAACCGAAAGACATTGAAAAACAGTAATGGTGTTATTTTTGGCCACACTGGTTCTGGAAAGTCCATGCTGCTGAAAATTACGGAAATCGGACAAACATTGATTAACAGTACAGATGATATTTTCCTGATTGATCCGCAGAATGAGATGAAGGGAATCACCCAGAGATTCCGCGGTCAGTATTTTGATCTTTCTGATCCGGATCTGCGCCTGAACCCTCTTGAGATTCCGGAATCTTTGCTGCAAAAGAATGCAAAGGGCCGTGAAGAATATATCCTTTCCCAGCTGCAGTATATGGAAGCATTTCTGTACAGTATCATGACCGGTATACGTCCAAACGGTATCCATAAATCGTTGATTTACCGGTGCGTTGAGGAATTATATCAGAATACGTTTTCAAAAAAGAAACCGATATCCCCGGTGCTTTCTGATTTGGAAGCAATTTTCCAGAAACAGCGGGAACCGGAAGCGCGTGATTTGTATGGATCACTGGAGGCTTATACAAAGCATAGCTTTTTGACATTGGAAGGACAAAGTACACTGTCTACCAGCAGCCGGTTTGTTGCATTTGGAATGAAAAATATCCCTGAATTGATGTGGGAACCGCTGATGATAACAATCATGCATGTTTTAACGCAGCGTTTTTCCTACAACGTTGAACAGCAAAGGGCAACGCATTTTATCGTTGACGAGGCTCAATATGTCTGCCGCCATGAGACAAGTTGTAATGAGCTGGAAAAGGCGTATCTGACGTACCGTAAACTTGGTGGTATCTGTACGATCTGTCTGCAGAACGTTTCAGCAGCAACGGCCAACCGGAAAATTATGGAGATTGTATCAAACTCCGATTTCAAGGTGCTGCTTGACCAAGCCGGTGATGATCGGAACGAATTGCTGCAGATTATGGAGTTATCACAGAAAGAGTTTGAAGCGCTTTCTGATCCGACACCGGGCCAGAGTTTGATTGTCTGGGGCGGGCATATTTTGCAGTGTGATTCGACGATTAGCCGGGACAATCCGCTGTATCATTTCTACAGTACAAACTTCCATGAAGCCGCTGCCGAAAATCGGAACGTATTTTACAGTCAGGAAGCGGATCAAGATGAACATGAAGATGATCTGGAATCCGTGTCAAAGATTGACACGGATGAAAACAGAGACTCGGTGTCAATCTTTGACACTGATCCAGACAAAGAGTCTGTTGAGCTTTTAAATGGCGAAGTAGAAGAGCCAATCAGTGAAGAAGAGCTGTTCATGTACCATAAAGTACAAGAAGCGGACGAATGTGATGAATGGCTGGATTGCTATGGTGCCGGAATTTTATGCGGTGTTTCCAATAAACAGGCAGAAGAGATACTGGAATCTCTTGTGAAAAAAGGATATATCGAAAAGATCCAAGGTTGTTACCGTATGCCGGAAAACTAAAGGAAGGATAATGAATGACACAAAAAGACAAGCACACGGAAGTTGCAAGGCAGGCAAAACAGCGGGAAGTTAAAACAGGATCTGTGGAAAAGACGGTACACAATGCTACTTCTGCAATCTATACTGCGTCAGAAATACGATCTGTTATAAGCCACTCTGAAACGCAGGAAATAACAGGAAACCATATTACGCGGGAACAACAGCTACAAAATATGCGTCTGGCGACGCAGAAATATTTGCAGCCGGAAAATCAAGTAAATACACAAAGTATCTTGCCGGAAAACACTGGACATACGGAACAAGGCTGCTGTACAACCGGAAATCCTGTGGCATAAGAATGAATCAAATTATGTACCGGAACAGCCTGTAATATAATGGCTCCAGTGAAAAATATGAGGCGAAAGCTGCAACAGTTCCATGCACCTGTTTCAGAGACGTATAAAATACCAAGAAAAAACCGGACAGACAAGTTGCCCGGGAACAGCAAGTTGAAAAAGGTATACGACTGGCAACACAGAAATATGTGCAAAACAGAAGCGGGACGTTCCCATGCAGAAGAGAAGCAACAAACAACCCATTTTATTTTAAAAGTACAGGTTCAGAACGGGAAGATAATATTGAGGCTGCATCAGAGAATCGGATTCAGGAAAATCATGGTAAAAAATATGCTGCAGCCAAGATGAGAGCTTCCATCCCGAATACTGAACAGCTGGAAATGTCGGAAAATAATGACATAAAAGAAGAAAAACGACAAAGTATGCGTCTGGCCATGTGGAAATATCTGCGGCGGCAAGATACAGAAAACACACAGGGCATTGGAATAGAGGAGAAGCGAAACGGAAATCCGTTGTCTGGAAAACCGACACTTTTTCAACAAGAAGAGGAAGAAAGTAATACGGATGAGAGAGAAAAAAAAGAAGGATTTCAGCCGGAAATATACGATTGGCAGGATACAATCATCCACAGTACAAGATTCTAAAGGGGAAGAATTATCATCCAACCAGAGTAAAACTTTCAGACAGCAGCATCAAAGTTTGAATACTGCATCCATGCTGCATGGTATGACAGCAGCGAATGTAGAAAAAGAGGTTGAAGATGATGAGCCGGATTCCCAGAATGATTTAAAAAAATCAAAAACACTTATATATCTGGCAAAATTAAAAAAGAATCGAAAAAAAGAAAAAATCACGAGTAAAAATACTTCGGAAGATAGTGAAATTTCAGAAGAATCTTCAACAGAAGAGGAAAAGGAAACTCTTGGTGAAGATGAGGAGAAAACGTCCAATCAGAAGAAGGAAATAAAAAATAAGGAACATACAGAAAAAACATCTGAAAAAAATCCGGCAGAAGATAAAGATAGGCAGGAAATAAAACCGTCCCAGGCGGCAGAGGAATGGAATAAAGAAATGGATCATGCTGAGGAAGAGGACTCAGAGGATGATTCCGGAGTAAAAACGGAAAGCCAAAAAGAAAAAATCGGAAAGAAAGTGATACAGAAAAGTCAAGGAAAGAATGAAAAAGATTACTAATGACCGCAAAAGAAAAAGGATGAAAAAAGTTCATCGTAAAGAGGGAAAAAATTAGAGCATCCTTAAAATGGTTTCGGAGAACAAAGAACTTCCATACAACCGTTCAATCCCTCCGGTTATCCGGGAACGAAGAAGAGATAAAAAAAAGGGCTGATTATCAACAGCGGATGCTACTTCGGCATGGAGTCATTAATACGGCGAAAATATCCGCAGGCATCATTAAAATTATAGCATCCAATGTTTTAATGCTGCTTCCTATTATTTCGCTTTTTCTTCTTTTGAGTCTTCTGTTTCTTGGGGTAAAGGCTGAACGTCAAAGTGCTTCTTCCGCTTATGATGGAGCCTGTTATCTGGCGGCAAAATATGAATCCGGCGGAAACCCGGATCAGGTTGGTGGCGATGGCGGAAATGCATGTGGTGAATTTCAGTTCGACAATCGTTATGAGCTTGGGCCGTTTGTTCGGTGGTGCTATGAAAAAGATCCAACTACTTATGGTCCGTTTGAACCATATCTTGGCATGACCACAGAACTTAAAAATAACGCCGGATTTTATGGGGCATGGCATTCGATCTGCGCAGAACATAAGATTGCATTTGAGGCAGCCCAGTGCGAATACGTCTATACACAAACACTGCAGCCACTTCTTACATCACTGACAGAATATTATGGTTTCAATTTTACAAACGCGTCTGATGCTTTGAAAGGCTGCGTTCTTTCTTTTGGCAACAGAGATGGAAAATATGTTGTAAGCCTGAAAAGATATTTTGATGGAACAACATCTGCATCAACGGACCGGGAAATTATTGAAAGGGCATATGATGCCATGATCGCCCGCAGACCGAATGTATCCAGGTGGAGCTATGAGAAAGCGGATTGCCTGGCGCAGCTTGATGGGACGCTTGACATTTATGCACCATCCGAAAATGGTGCCGGTGGGATTGACTGGTCCTGGAAAAAAAGCATAGGTGCCGGAGAGTCCGGAAATGCTGCCGTGCAGGCAGCTCTGAATGCTGTAGGAAGTGGTTATTCCCAAAGCAGAAGAGATGATCCGGGATGGTATGATTGTTCTTCCCTGGTTTACCGGAGTTATGCTGCAGCTGGTATTACTTATCTGAATGGAATGGATGCAGCAAGCGAAGCAGAATGCCTGGTAAACAAAGGAATGACTGTCAGCTATAGTGAACTGCAGCCGGGAGACTTGATCTTTTATTCTTATTCGGCCAACGGAAAATACAGGAATATATCCCATGTTGCCATATATCTTGGAAATGGTGAAATGGTTCATGCTGCAGATGAATCCAGAGGGGTATGTAAACAGGCAATGTCACAATCAAATCTTTCGCCGCAATTATATTGTCGGCCACAATAGTAGAAGGAAAATAAGATGGATAAATATGAATACATAGTGAATCTTGCAGAAAAAACAGCTAAAAGGGTTTCACAGAACCGGGAATCCTGGATGAAGTTCCTGACCTCCGCTGCACGGATTTATAAATATCCGTTTAAAGAACAGCTTCTGATTTATGCACAGAATCCGGATGCAACAGCGTGTGCTTCCATCGAGATATGGAATAAACGTATGAACTGCTGGGTAAATAAAGGATCTTCAGGAATTGCACTTCCGGATGATACTGCAACATATGGTCATAAGCTTAAATATGTATTTGATGTTTCGAATGTTCATGCTGTAGAGCCAAATGGACGTTATCCGAAGGCGTGGAAACTGCGGGAAGAACATAAAAGTGATGTATTGCATAAGCTCGAACAAATATATGGCAGTACAGACAGCACAAAACCCTTTGAAGAAAGAATTATTGAAATTTCAGACCAGCTCGCGGCGGATGCCTATACAGAACTTCAAAATTGACTATCCGGATTTACAGGATAGGATAGGATTTGATAAACTGAGCGAACAGGACTTTGCTCTTTGCTTGAAAAAACTTATATCGGAAAGTGTTTCTTTTACAATTTTATCGGCCTGTGGAATAGAAATTTCCGATCATGAATTTTCATTTGATTATATCAATCAGATTTGTTCTATTAAAACATTGTCCGTATTAGGAACAAAAATTAATGATTCTGCCAGAGGTGTTCTTGCAGAAATCGGAAAAACAGTACGCATTTATGATAAACTTCGCGAGAAAGAACAGGAAAAAGAAATCTCCAAAAAAGAACTTGCAAATGCACCACAACCGCGATATAATGCTTTAAAGCGTGAAAGTTTGCAAGAGGGTAATTCCAAAGATAAAGATAATATTGAAGGAGGAAAACAAAATGGACCTGGAATACGAACAGATGGGAGATTATCTGATTCCGAAGCTGAAAGCAAATCCGGAACCGGAGGGAATGGTAACGAAATACGGACTTCTGAGGGACAAATTTCTGAGGGAGAGATACGATGGGGCGAGAACAGCAATGTTTCTGGAAGGAACGCTGAAAGCACATCTTCTCGAGATTCAGGAACAGGCAAGAGAGAGGATGGAAGTCCTGACATCCCAGATGGCGGAGAAAGAAGGAGTAAACGAACAGCTCAAAGCACAGGATCAGATGCTTTGGGTGAGGAAGATGAACAGCATCCAGAGCCGGGCGGAGGAAGTCGTACTGAAAGAACTGATTTACAGCCGACCAATTTTGTAAAACCAGAGGAATCATACACACAATTAAGTCTGTTTCCATCAGCAGAGGAACAGAGAGGATCAATTACAGCAGCGGAAGCAAGTAAAAAATATACTATGCCCGCTGCTTTCTATTTGCCGGAAACCGATCTTGAAGTAATCATCCGAAGTGGTGGCGGGCAAAAAGATAGCCGGAAACGGATTTACGCCAAATATACCGAAGGAAAAAGTACCGATGAAATAATTGCTTTCCTGAAAAAAGAATATGGTCAGGTCGGCAAAGGTTTTGAATTACATGGTCATCCAATATCTGTATGGTTTGATGAAAACGGAATGACTGCCGGTTATGGTATGCAGGCAGCGGAATCTGTAGTTACAACATTAAGCTGGGATCAAATCGAAAAGTACATTCACGCCATGATTACGTATGGCTTGTATATGGATGCGAACGAGGCAGCCCTCGTAGACAAAACAGAGATGGAGAGGGTATCTTATCAGATCGGCTATTTTCTCCGTGATTGGATAGATGATGTACCGGAAGAACTTAACAGTATAGAAAAAATAGAAACTCTTCTTTCTACGCATGAAGGAAGAGAACAGCTGGAAAGCTTTTTGGAAGATGTCGATGCACGGATTTCCTATGGAGAATTAAAGCCGAAAACTGTGAAATCTCCAGGATATCTATTATCCGAAATCGCGGATCTTGACAGGGAGAGAATTCATTTTCCACTTCATGATACGGTAGATGTCAGACAGGAAGATTTCATCACACAGGACGAAATCGACTATGCCCTTTGCATTGGAAGATGGTTTTGCAGATGGAAAATTTCGAATCTACGAATATTTCATGGACCTGCATAACCAGAAAGAAAATGCAGACTTTCTGAAAAAAGAATATGGGATTGGTGGCCAATCCGGTGCGTT
>ENA-OPYX01001830-OPYX01001830.1-human-gut-metagenome-genome-assembly--contig:-NODE-1830-length-10502-cov-4.544096_pt1 | contig 10502 bp, 10 predicted proteins | sample MGYA00242639_ERZ504486 | MGnify/ENA primary metagenome ERZ504486 (study PRJEB26092, sample SAMD00036296) | human gut metagenome | host: Homo sapiens | study: EMG produced TPA metagenomics assembly of... | reverse complement strand
GGATCGAAAGTATGGATCCAATCATACTTTCTACACTGGTTAAACATTTCTGATATATTTTTCTCATCTGTCGCTAAAGTTCTCTGCAACCATTTTCATGACATTTGCAAAATTTCCGGCATTTTTCACTGATTTTCAAAATCTCCCGGGCATTCGACTGGGTGTAATCATTGATAGCATCCCTCTCTTTGCAATTCCAGTTGTTGTGTTCCGTGATGGATGTCAGAATTCTTGCAGCCTCCTCCACTTCTCCATAAGCGTTTGCAATCGTCTGTGCAATTTCCGTAATCGTCTGTGGATTCACATCTATAATCATCTTCTCATCTCCTAGCATCCCCTGATAGCACTTGCACCTTCCTGATCTCTTGAAACAAATTTTGTCCTGGCATCCTCCATATAGGAGAGAAATTCCTGCAAAAGTTCTTTCATCTGTCCTGCTTTTTGCATTCTCTCTGTCATAATATTAATATACGCCGTGCTCGCCTCTCCCTCCCAGGAAGAAGCAATCTGTGCCAAAAGTGACTGCGTCCGCGCATTCAAAGAATCCAGTTCATTCACATAGGCTCTCATAGAGGAAATATTATTCTGCAATCCATCTGTGTCGATTCTGATATTAGCCATGTTGAATCCCTCCACTCTAAACCATATTTTGTGATGCCATAATCGCCTTAAGCATTTCATCCTTTGCCTTATACACAGCAAGCACATGGCGAATATAATTTGTTGTTTCTTCCAGATTATTATCGAGCCTTTGAATCTGGTTGATCAGTTCCTGAGATTTATCATAAATAGCCTGTGCCGTCTGGCCTTTCGAATTTGCCCCTTCTGTCTGTGCTGCTCTCAGGCTCTGCAGTGCATTTTGCAGGATAGCCTGTGCCCGCTCGATTTTTCTGATATCCTCTCCGGCCGCGACATCATCAATCGTTATTTTTCCATTTTCATCTCTGTATGCCATTTTTTCAGTCTCCTATCAGAATCTTTTTTACCTGCTCACAAACGACATTTTTTTCAACCAGGCGAAGTATCTTTTCCTCTGCCTGTTTCGGATCCATTTCATAGAAATATCCGCCTTTTTCTGCGTAAAAATAAAGACAGGTATCCTTTCCAATATGAGTACCTTTCAGAATGATACTTCTTTCTGCCTGGTCAGTCGCGATATATGCTTCTTTTTTCTCCGCCTGCACATTGTTTTCCAAAAGGGGAGAAAGCATCCTTTCTATCCCCTCTTTGTCCTGCACCCTGATCCGGTATTCCTGTGACCGGCACTCTACGGATGTGATCCGATTCTCCATATGATGAAATTTATAATGTACAGATTCTCCGGCCTCTTCCCGCAAGATCAGTTCCGATTCATACATTCCCTGATAAAGAGGCTGTAATATTTCTATACATGCCGGCTCTACTTCCAGATTGCCCAGGAAATCCTCCTGGGCATATCCCTTTCTTTCAAGACTATCCAGAATTTCCTGTTGTTTTATTTTCCCCCGTTTTCCAATATCCTTCATAGCGGCAATATAATCATAATCCAAATATTTTCCGCCGCTTACTTTTCCGATATAATAGATTTCTTCCGGGGACAGTATGAATTCCTTCATTCTTTCCATCGCTCATTCCTTACTGACCCATGGATGCTGCAAGTCCTCCGTCAGTTTCCTCCATAGTATTGGCCGCGGTATCCAGCTTTTGTGCAAAGCTTTCCAGAAGTTCTCCAAAAGCCGTAAACTGACCATTGTAGCTTTCAAAATTTGATACATAAGCTGCTGCAGCCTCACCTTCGAATACGCCACTCATACTGTTTACGATTGTACGCATGCTGCTGATACACTGTTCAAAATTAGCTTTTTCACTGCGGAGACTTGTTGCGTTGCTTCTCATTTCCTCTGGAGTTACAATAATTTTCATTTGATTTCCACCTTTCTTTGATACGTCATTTCTGACTTTTTTATTCTTAAAAAACCTGTAAGGTTTTTAAGCTCCTGTCATTCGCTGATTTCTTTATTCTGGATACATTATTCTATTTGTATCCCTGTATTTCCAAGATATCTCCATTCCATACACACTCTTCCAGTAAAGAATTCTCCGGGTTTAATCTTCTACCTGTTCTTTTGTCCATAAAGCTGACCTTTTCCGGGTCAAACCAGGACAATGGATCCAGTCCTTCCAGCGAATCTGAAATATCCTGCATCAGGTCTTTGATTTTCTGATGAACAGGAAGTTCCAAATCATATTCTTTTTTCTGATTTATTCTTATTGTGACTATGATTCGATTCATCTCCCTGCCTCCTGACTGTCTATGCACTTGATTTTCCTGGCGCCATTATCTGCAAAAAAGATTCCAAACCCTTTCTCCAGCTCTGCATTTCTCTGGCTTTGCACAAAATTATTTTTATAAAAACCTTCGTAATGCACTGCCGTATCAGACAGCGCCAGAGCGGATCCGGAAGATTTAAGATCCACGCCGAGCTGATCCTGCGTATAAAAATTGAAAAGGTCGCCCTGCCGGATTCCGCATAGAACCAGCACACCATAGCCTTTCGTCTTTGTCATGATCCGATGCAGCTGCATCTGTATATCATCCGGTAAGCTGTTACATTCTTTTATGTCATCAATAAGCAGGATGATCCAGGGTTCTTTCTCGATTTCCGTCGCAGCTTCTTTTCTTCTCTGCATACGACTCATCAATTCCTTTAAAATCTGAGCGAATACATTCTGTACTTTCTCGACTTCTGACAATCGCGCATAAGCAGTTCCTTTCTCCTGCAGCTTCGCCAGAGATTTTTTCTCTATATCCAGACAATATAAAAGTGTATTTTCATCCACTTCCAATACCATCTGCCCTATTCTCTGAAGCATTGTGCTCTTTCCACATCCAACTCTTCCGGTAACAGCCATTGCCGTCGTTTCTCCCGGTTTTACATAAACCGCTTCTATGCTCTCTGTATCCAGTCCAACGGCTATCCCCTGCTCGCTGCCGCTGAGATCTGCCATGCTTTTCACCGAAATACTTTCCGGAAGAACCGGTATCTTCAAGGCCGGCTTTCCTCTCCATGCTTCTGTCATGCTTTCTGCTTCTGCTTTCAGCGCCATTTCCCGCTCTTTATCATTTTCTCCCGGTTCGTACATTGCCTTCTGGAAATTGATCAGTTCCTGATTTACTTTGATCAGAGCGTTACCCACTCTATTCGGTAATCTTGTGTCCCTCACCTGTCCTATCAAAGTGCTGTATTCACTCCGGTCAGCCTGCATGAAAGAAATTGCCCCGGAAACATTGGCTGTCAGCTTATAAGGCACGCCTGTATTATTTACACCTGTATAAACAAAATAGATTCCTTTTGATGGTCCCTCACTGAAAAGACGAACAAATACGTCTTTATAATCCTGGTTTGACTCCAGAATGCCACTGAAGCGGTCGATCAAAACAAAGACAGCCGGCATCTCTTCACTGACCAGTTCCCGGTAAGCTTTCAGAGAATCCACTCTCTCCTGATTGAAAATTTTTCTTCTCGCCTCCAGAAAACTGATCAGCATATTTATGAGCTTGCCAAGCTTTTCTTCCTGTCCGGATCCCACAACGCCTCCTACCTGCGGGAAAGCCTCCATACCGGCCATATCTGCAATGATATAAAGATGTATATCCCGGGGAGAATACATGCGGCATAAAGATGTTGCAATTGTCCGAAGCAGAGATGTCTTCCCTGTCTGGGAGCTTCCAAAGACCCCAAAATTGCCTTCCTTCAGGAAGTCCATATACTGTACTCCCTGCATCTGAAGCTCCGGCCTGTCAAATATACCAACCGGCACCGATAACCATGGAGCCTCTGTCATCTCCCATTTTTCTCCGTCAAAGCTGCCTTCCACCGGCAGCTTCTTCCAGCTGAAGAGATCCGGAAGTTCTGTTTTCCACGGTGATGGCTGTTTCTCTATACCTGCCGCTTGGGCTGTTTTCGCTATATAAGCTATCACAGCCTCAATTTCTTTCTTATCCGAAACAAATCGTGTATGATTTTCTTCTACTGTTTTGATGCGCGAACCATCCATGGTTACATAACGCACTTCCAAAGCACCCTGTTCTTTATTTTCCCGATAAGGAGCACCGGACCAGGCGGATTGAATCAGTGCGAAGGTTTCTGCCTTTTCGGAGGTTCCAACTCTTACATAAGCTCTTCCTGCCTGTGTGATCATGGCCGCATCCGGTTCATGAATCATCACCTTACTGGCGGCAGCGTTTTGCACTTTCATACAGATCTGATACTGGGTATTATTCCAGGTTCCCTCATCTACCGCATCTGCAGGACTCTGGGTAGCCAGAATCAGATGTACTCCCAGAGAGCTTCCCTTTGCAGCTATGGAATCAACCATTTTCTTGACAACCGGTCTTTCCTTGATCAGCTCTTTAAATTCGTCAAACACAATCAGAAGCCTTGGTACAGCTTCCTGAAATTCTCCCTTGTGATGCCCTTTTATGTACTCCTTGATATCCTTTGCACCTACCGAAGCAAAAATGTCTTCTCTTCGCCGCAGTTCGTACTCCAGAGATTGCATACATCTGTCAATGCCGCTGCCAACATCTGTAATAATCCCACAAACATGTGGAAGTTCTTCAAGAGCATATGCCGTACTCCCGCCTTTATAATCAATCACTACAAATGAAACATCTTCCGGATGATAATTGCAGGCAATGGACAAAAGCCATGAAATAAGTAATTCACTCTTTCCTGATCCTGTCATACCTGCCACAAGCCCATGAGAGCAGTGTCTGTGAAGGGATAAGGAAAACAGCTTGCCACCCTCTCCTTCTCCTAAAGGTGCCGTGATATTCACAGCACTGTCATTCTTTTTCCATCTCTCCAGTACGTTCAGATCCCGCACCCTGTTTACATCCATGCATTGTAGGAAGGTAAGCGAAGATGGAATCTGTCCCCTGGCAGCGGCATCTTCAGCCTCGATCGCCGACATCTGTCTGCAAAACGCATCAAACTTTCTCTGCGGAATCGGCGGATCCATAGTAAACCACATTTTTTCATCTGCTCTGTATTTGTAAAAAGCAGTAGCCGTCCTGTCATCATAAGGATCGTCTACATTTACGATATACTGACAAAAGTTCGGCAGATAATACTGTTCATCATATAAAAAGATTGTTGAGATACCCATGGCCGGATCATTCTCGGAAAGCATAGGCAGAAAACACTCCGTTTTTTTCCTGGAAGCAAAAAGAAAAATATAATGTGGAACCGGACTCATCCCGTTTTTCCATTTTGCCTGAAAATCCGGATCTTTTCGTTCCGCAAGGATACTGTTTACCTTTTCACGGAATTTCGCATAAGAATCCACATGGTCTTTTTCTCCGCTTAGTGTGGCGCTCTCGAAAGATTCTGCAGTAAGTGGATCAAAACTCAAGTATCTCGTCTGTAATTCATCATCCCAGATATGCGGAAGCCAGCGCATAGATTTCCATTCTTCCTCTTCTTCCGGATCAAAAACGCCTACGATACGAACGTCTCTGAAGAAGTGTAGTGTGGAAAGTGAAACCAGCAGATTCTTCAGTAAGTCTGTTACCTTGCGTCTGTTTCCGATCACACCCACAGAACTATACTTTAGGAGATCCAGTCTGGCAGGAACATCATCTACCAGATGCGTCTCCTGTATAATCCGATCCGTTAACTCCTCCAGTTCATCCCTTTCCATATGAAAATCGTTGACATCCGTAGGAGGCTTTACCTCTACGCAAAGAGGGGCATACCCGGCTCCCATCCTGACTTGTAAAAAGTCTGAATCTGTCGCTGTTCTCTCCCATAAAGAAGTCGACATCTTATTTAAAATTGTTTCACAGATTTCCGGCGCAGGATTCTCCTGATTCGTGATTTCTCTTTGCTTTTCTCCAATGGCACGAATATGTGCTTTTTCTCCGGCAATATAGTCCGCATATTTCCGGAAGCGTTCTTCTTCTTCAACCATAAGCATCTTACGTGCTTTTTTATTACTGTTTCCAATCAGACTCCCAACAGGAGAAATCATCATCGCCGCGCGCATAGCAAGCATAGCAGGAGAAAAAGTCGACATGGCAACTGATGCTCCCGCCATGGCACCGCTGCTTAAAAGTGGCAAAAAGTTCGCTTTTCTGATAGAAAATTTTTGTGGTTTATTAGGTAAATGCGATAATCTCACCTCATCCACAGGCAAAGACTCTCTGATTCTCGGCGAGCGATGGTATATAGGATAGCCTTTCCGCGTAGAGACAATATTCGTCGCCATCCCGGGGTGATTGATCCCCTTCTGATATTTGAATTCCGGTGTTTCATGAAGGTTATAAAAATATAGTCTGTTCTCCTTGCAGATCATACGCAGATCACAAATGTCAATTTCATCCCCGGATTTCAGCATTGCTTTTTTCACGGGACTTCCATTCAGATAGGTGCCATATGTACTCTCCAGATCCTCTATTCGGATTCTGCCTTTTTCGGCTGTGATAAGCAGGTGATTTCTGCTCACATAGGACTCATTCAGAACAATATCATTCTTTTTAGATCTTCCAATATGAATCTGACACTCATAAGGAATAGCATATGATTCCGGATATTCTCCTGTATCCCTTGTAAAACTTACTTCCATCTTCGGATATCCGCAAATGTGAACTAATCTGGCTTCTTCGTTAATTTCCTTTACTGACAGAGGGATTGTTCCTTTGCAGTTAACTTCATACTTGTTTTTTTCGTTAAAAACATCCCAAGCTGTCCATCTATACCAAGCTCTGACATCGGAAATAAATCTTTTTTTCCGGATCCAAGGGTATATTTTATTCCGCCTTCTATATTCACTCGATATAAGTACTTTTCAGTTAAAATTGTAACTACATAGTTCATATTGTTCTTTCGATTCCTTCCTGCAGGTACAAGCCCAAATGTCTCGCGGGATACTACCTGCCGAATAGTTATCCGACATCTTTTCATATCAGGTTCAGCAGAACTTCAAGCTTCCTGTTTTTCGGGAACGCCGGTGTTCCATCTTTTTTCATAATTTGCCAAACCATGGAATAGATACCTTCGATCGGTGGAGTTGCAAATTCCACTTTGACGGAGATCCTTTCACCAGGCATAACACGTTTTTTGAATGGTACACATAATTCTCTTTTTGCGTATGAAAAGTTATCCCCATTGATACACTCTAAATAATACTCATTCCATATAGTTGTTCCTGTATTTTCAATGATCCATGTATGCGAATGCAGCTTTCCCGAGATACTTGTGACCGGATGCCGGGGTATTTCTTCTATTACCTTATAATTCCCGCCATTTTTTACCCGGGATATTTTCTCATCTTCCAAATCCAATACCATGAAATGTAATCCTAGTCCTAATCTATCCGGAAAAGCCTCATTACCATTACCATCTTTCATTTTCCAGTTCATAACATAAGTTCCGGGTGTTTCCGGTGCATAAAACGATACACTGGGAGACACCTTATCCCCTGGGTAAACAACTTGGGGGAGATGAAGGATTCTGTTTTTTTCGTCTAATTCAATCACAGACTGGTTGCATTCGTAATAACGATTTTCCCATAAAATATTACCCACATTTTTCATTACCCACGTATGATTTATTATTTCTCCCGGAGATACAATGCCCATATCCGGTGGGTATTCATATTGAAATAAAATGCCGTCTTTCTCTGTTGAACTATTACTATCCTCTTCTTCCTTAAAATGTATATTATGTTCCCGATTATATATATACTGTACATAAATCTGATTAATTTCTTTTGGGAAAATGGCCAAAAGGACATAAAACGTCAGGACGTTTTCCCATTTTGTTTTCAGGCGGTTCGCCTCAGTATCAAACAAATATTTTCTGAGATTTCTGGAAATCTCAACTTCTTCTTCATCTATGATCTGCAAAAATCTGTCATTCATGCACTCTTCAGAAATCTGACCGGATAAAAGAGTCTTCGCTTTTCCTTCTATTCTTGAAATAGTCCATGGATGTTCAAACAAATATGTACGCAATTCTGCAATATACCGTGCTTCTTTTTTGCAATCTGAAAGGAATCTGCTTCTTCTCGCTTTGTCATTCCAGATTTTATAATTAAGCCATCGTATTTCTATCGGAAGAAGTTCTTCAAAAAACTCTTTTTTCGAACGATATTTGGGAGGAACCTTCCAAACGGATGGGAGTTTTCCACATTTACCTGGATAAAAAATCTCATAAACTTCTTTTAAATTCATTCCGGCTGCCCTCTCTTTATTATCAGTAAACGCGATGGTGCTGAGCGATAGTTGTATTCTATCATTATAAGGTTGTATTTGCATTGCTTTTTAAGTTGTAAAAATTATTTGTTCTTTGGCTTTATTCTCCGGAATCCCATATTAAATCTCAGCCATTCACAGGTTTCAAAAAGAGTCCTCCAAAGTTCTTTCCAGTTCATTTTTGTTGCCTGCATCATATACAGCAGAATACATGGAATCAGATATGTAAACTATGATGCCGGGAAATGAATAGATCTCTTACCTTTGTAAGTTTCAGATCCGCCGGAATTTCTTTCACTTCTCCTGCACGCCGCAGTCGACACAACATGCGCTGAAAATCAATCCATTCCGGGCAACTAAAAGAATACTATATTTTGAAACAAAAAAACGTTGCATCTCTTGAATCCCAGTGAATTCAAGAAATACAACGTTTTTTGTTTCTGATAGCTCCTTTAAAGAAAATCTTTTTTATGCAACCCGATTATCCGTCCTCTCATATCATTGAGCACACCATTCTGCACACCGTGATTCCTTACCTTATAGTTTTCACAAGTTAAAACTCATCTCAACGATAAACTCATTTTCCTCTATCTTTGCACCAATCTCTCCATTCATACGTCTGACGAATTCTCTTGCAATAGATAACCCCAGTCCGGTAGATGTTTTACTTCTTGCTGCATCCGCTTTGTAAAATCTATCAAATACATGTTCTATATCAATCTGTTCTGAAGCTATCACCTGATTACTGATTCGCAATACCGCCCGGTTCTGCTCTCGTTTTAACACAATGCGTATTTTCTTTTCTCCATGATCCAGACCATTTTTTATTACATTCTGAATAATCCGGCTCAGCCCCTGTTTATTTCCATCTATATACAACTGTTCTTCCGTAATCTGAATGTCCGGCTGGATCTCCCTTCTCACCCAATCATCATAATACGAAAAAACAGTTTCTTTCAGAATCCGGTTGATACAACAGGATGTCAGTTCCAGACGGTAGGATTCATTTTTTAACTTTGTGAACATGAAAAGTTCTTCCAGCATTTCATTCAGACTGTGTATTCTTTCATGAATAATATTCAGATAACGTCTCTGCTCTTCGACATTTTCACATGCTTCCATAAGCTGGAAATACCCGTCCAGAGATGTCAGTGGTGTCCGGATATCATGAGAAAGATTCGTATAAGTATCAGCAATCAGAGTTTCTTTCTCCTGATAGTACCGCTTCTCTTTCCTGCGCAATTCCAGAAGGTCATTCAGCCTGTCTGAAAGCATTCCGATTCCTCCCAGACCAAACTCACGATGAATCAACATATTACTGTCATGTTTCATAAGGAACGCCAACTGGCGGCAGATGTCTTTCACCTGCCGCTGATATTTCCATATAATAATTGATTGTAAAATAATAATTCCTGCCAGTATCCCGATTATGATATACATCTGTTAAATATCCCTCTTTTGAAAAACAACACTGCTTACAGATATCATTATAATAATGAATACACATGCCACGCCAAGTGCCAAAAAACAATCATTTCCACCTGGATTCATAGGAAGAAGTGATATTTTCCCAGTGATCGTATACTTATACATCTGGAAATTATGAATTCCCATTTTCCGAACTGCGCTGTTTACTAATCCGTATACAATACTCATTACGTTCATTGTCAGACAAATGGAAATAACCATGCTGATCACATTATTTTTCAAAACAATCGCAATCGCCATACAAATCAATACGAGCGCATAATGAAGTACCAGCTCAGTCAGAAAATAAGAGCAGGCGGCCTTTGGATCGCCCCACTCCAAGTCTTCGAAGACAATATAGTTCGCCACTGCCTGCAGTATAAATGCCCCTGTCATTGTCAGTGCCATAAAAACTGCCAGGGCAATGGATCTGGAGAAAATCAAAGCTCCTCTTTTTTGAACCTGACCGCCAATATTTTTAATATAACCACTTCCTATATCTGCTGTTGAAAACAGAACAGCAAAAATCACCAAAAACAATGCGTAAAATTTTCCCTGAGAATTTGCATAAAAAATGTCGTATACTGTAACTTTTTCTCCAGGTTCTGTAGGTAATGTCACCATCATTCCCACATTAATATTCTCTGCTGTTGGCTCAGTAAACTGCTCCTGCTGCGCAGCATCCTCTTTGTTCAATGAATCATAATCTGTTTTACACAGAAAGGTTGTAAACAATACTGCCACAGCCAGCACGATCCAGACTATATACATACTCTTTGTCCGAAACATCCGGTAC
>ENA-OPYX01001828-OPYX01001828.1-human-gut-metagenome-genome-assembly--contig:-NODE-1828-length-10513-cov-5.406316_pt1 | contig 10513 bp, 8 predicted proteins | sample MGYA00242639_ERZ504486 | MGnify/ENA primary metagenome ERZ504486 (study PRJEB26092, sample SAMD00036296) | human gut metagenome | host: Homo sapiens | study: EMG produced TPA metagenomics assembly of... | reverse complement strand
GTCATTCAGCTGTTTGCTGATATGAAAGTATCTGCTCGCAAACTCAGCGGCGAAGAAAGACTTGAAAGTATGTATAAATCACTTAATCCGTTTACAACTCAGCCATTTATATTCGATTGGGCACTTGTGAAAAAAGGTTATGATACAAAAGATTTCATTGCTCCATCATCTGTAAAATTTGTTGGTAAAAACCAATTTGAAATTGGTAATGCGTACGGCTGTGTAACATCAATTAACATTCTTGCAGGTGAATTATCAGACAGAATTATTGCAGACTTCCTTGATAAAACAGATGGTCTTGTATCTTTGAATTTTCATATTAAGCCTTTTGATCAGCTGAAGGCACTAAAATTTGTGCGTGGTAAACTTTCTGATGTTCAAAAAATGAAAATTGATGAGCAGAAAAAAGCATTTCAAGCCGGCTATGATTCAGATATTCTCCCTGAAAGTATCCAAATTTATCTTAATGAGTTAAAAGGCTTACTTGAAGATTTAAACAGTAAAAATGAACGCTTGTTTGATATTACAATTACTGTCAGAGAGTATGCTATGAGTAAGCAAAAAAGTGATTTACAACTTGAAACATTATCGAGAATTACCCAGAAAAACAACTGTAAACTTATATCTCTTGATTATATGCAAGAAGAAGCTCTTGCATCATCTTTGCCAATTGGCTACAATGATATACCGATTAAAAGAAGTTTACCGACAAGTGCTGTAGCTGTATTCATTCCATTTTCAACGCAGGAAATATTTCAAGCCGGCGGAACATACTACGGTCTTAATCAGGTTACTAAAAATATGATTTTAGCTAACAGATTAAAATTAAAAAATCCTAACGGCTTATATTTAGGTGTCCCCGGTGCAGGTAAATCTTTTGCCGTCAAGCGTGAAATCACAGATATATTTTTGACAAGAAATGATGATATTTTTGTAACTGACCCTGAAGGAGAATATTACCCTCTTGTCGAACATTTGAATGGTCAGATTGTAAAAATATCTGCAAACAGTACTCACCATATCAATCCACTTGATATTAATATAAATGCAAACGAATTACAAGACGAAAATCCTATTGCAACAAAATCCGATTTTATAATATCGTTGTGCGAACTTATTGTGTCCGACAAATTTGGTTTAACAGCCGAAGAACGCTCCGCTATTGATAAATGTACACAAAGACTTTATCAAAGATTTTTTGCTAACGAACCGTCAAAAGAAAATATGCCGACTCTTGCAGATTTACAAAAGGAATTTCGGACGGCTGATGTTGTGCATACTCTGAACAGAGTTGCTAATTCTCTTGAAATGTATGTTACCGGTTCACAAAATATTTTTGCGTACAGGACAGATGTTGATATTGAAAATCGTCTTGTATGCTTTGATATAAAAGAGCTTGGTTCACAGCTCAAAAAAATAGCTCAGCTTATTATACAAGACCAGGTCTGGTGTAAAGTTGCTGAAAATCGCAATATCAAAACTACACGATACTATATTGATGAATTCCATTTGCTGTTGCGTGATGAACAAACTGCAAAGTATTCTGTTGAAATGTGGAAGCGTTTTCGTAAATGGGGCGGTGTGCCTACCGGCATAACGCAGAATGTTAAAGATTTGCTCTCATCACCTGAAATTGAAAACATATTTGATAACTCTGATTTTATCTATATGCTATCACAATCCGATGGTGATAGGAAAATTTTGCAAGAAAAACTTGATATATCAGATGCACAAATAAAATATGTAAAAGGTGCTCAACCCGGTCACGGATTGGTTTTCTATGGTGATATAATATTACCTTTTGAAGATGATTTTCCGGAAGATACGGTAATGTTCCAGCTTTTGAACACTGACCCAACTAAAAGAAAAGCACAAGCTAAATAATTTGAATTGAGGTGAACTGCAATGAGTTTAACCGGCAATGAATATCATATTAAGTTTACAAGGGTAAAGACAAATACAGGTTTCCATAGGCAAATAAAACTAAAAAGAGTTGATGCTCCTGCATTTGTTCAACACGGTGTTTTGCATAAGTTGCAAAATGTTAATCGTAGATTTGAAGGTGATGTTCCTAAGTTTTCGATTTCACAAAAAATTGAAAATATGCAACCGCATACAACTCAGGGCAAAAGTGTTAAATACACTTTTTTAGCTATTAATAATTCACGCAAAATTATTTCAAATACAGCTTGGAAAACTGCACTTTCAGCAGAAACAATAACTCTTACATCTGCGAGGTTAGTAGGTGATAAACTCACACAAAACTTAAGATATAATGCTGATACAAGCGACTCTGGCAAAGCTGTCTTAAGTGCTGTTACAACTATATCGACAGCAAACAGAGCGAGAAAATCATTAATTCAGCATAAGCTTCAACGCAATAAATATAAAATATACAAGCAATCGGTTATTTCTTCAAAAGCTCAATACAAAGCGGTTAAAAACAGATTACAAACAAAAAAGAAGAACCTAAAATCTGTAAAAAAACAGCAGAAGTTGAAATTAAATGCTATCAACAGTAACTTTAAAAGTTCTTCTAAACTTTCTGTAAAAAGAATCAGAGTAAATGCACATATTTTGAGTAAAAGCAGAAAGATTAATTGCAAATTTCAGATTGAGAAAGATAAAGTTAATATTCAAAAAAAACTATATAAAAGTAAAGCTAAACTTAAACGCTTATATAAACCGAAACAGATTGCTTTACAAGGTATAGGTGCAGTTACTTCCGGAGCTGTATTCAGAGCATCAAATAAAATTGCTCAAAATGCACAAGACAACGATTTTGTTCAGGCTATATCAAAAGCTGCTATAACAGCAAGACAGATTAAAACTGTTAAAAATACAGTTAAAAATCATAAAATAGCTAAAGCTGAAAAAAGACCTGAAAAATTAAACAAAAGGCGAAATAAACTTCAGCAAAAGCAAAATAAGCTTAATCAAACTCGTAATAAAAAGAGAGTTAATAAGCCGAAGCAAAAAAGTACCGTCAAAGATAAGACTAAACAGATTGCTAAAAGTTTTGTAAACTTTATTGGTAAAATTTTCGGAGCATTAGCATTTCCAACTTTAATTATTATACTTAATTTTGGCTTAATAATGATGTTGTTTGGTAGTTGTACAGCTAATGGTAGTTTTATACTTGGTACATATTATTGCTCTGACTATGATATGGCTCAAGTTATCGAAACTTATACTGATATTGCTTACAGTTATAATCAAGATGTTATTCAGTGTCAAGGAAATGACTGGAAAACAGGTTTAAGCCGTATGGGAATAGATACATCTAATATGCCTGATAAGCCATCAGAGTTTATTTTCGGCAAAAACAGATATCAGAATTATAACCCGGTTTATGATTTTGATGCTCACAAGTTAATAGCATTTATGTGTGCATATACTTATGAATTTGGAAACACAAGTGACCAAAATCAACGCTGGACATATAAATCGGAATATGATGATGTATTGCAAGATTTGTTTGATAAAGAATATAGCTTTGAAGCTCAATACAATAATTCATCCTATTGGAGAACCTGTAATCAGTTTACTGTGTATCCGAGCAACAATTCTTTTTGGTATTGTGCCGGAGCCGGAACAACTGTATATAACGGTACTACATACGGATATATTGATTTTGGTAATGAAGCTCCACCAACTGAGCTAATGCCATTTACCAATGACCATACGATACATTTTGATTTAAGCACTGGCGAAGTTAAAGACCGCAATAAAGGTTACGCAAAATCCGGTTATTATATTCAAAACTTAAATTATGATTATACTCTTCCGTCAGGCAGTAAGGTTAATAGCTTTTATCACTATATTGTATCAGGTTCAAATCGTTATCTCGGCTTCAGAGGAGCTGACGGAAAGTTTTATCATAAAACTCAGCTTTATGTTAATGGTATGTCATTTAATTATGCTATTGCACATCAAGATGCTGAAAAATGGCTTGGCAGAACAACAAACAACAGAATGCTTATAAGAGATTTTCGACAAGAGGAATATGTCAAGGAATGTAAGCTCTATACCAATGTTAAACAGTTGTGTTCTTTTGATGATGCGATTGATAAAATGCTAAAAGAAAAAAATCCAACTGATGCTAATGATTATACGCAAAGATTACAATATTATCGTATTTTAGCTTGCCTTGAACCGGATGCAAACGGTAAAACACCGGATACATACGGATTACATCAGATGTTTAATTCTTCACCCTTGTTGGGTGATTTTATTGATGCAGATATATATAATAACTATGGTTATGATATGGTAACTTGGGGAAGTAATCATTGCAGCAACACAATTCATTACGGTATTGACATTACAGCAAACACAGGCAGTAATGTATATGCTGTAATGGACGCTAAAGTCGATAGTATTGACACAGCAAATCATACTATTGTACTTATAACAGCAAATGATGCAACTTTTTTCTACGAAGAAGATAAAAAGCACACCGTTAAAGTATCATATACAAATATTACAGTAAAAAGCGGACTTGCTGTCGGCGATACTGTTAAAACAGGTGATTGTATCGGAAAAGTTGATAATTTCAGGCATTGTAATATGGTTGATAACTCATCTGCAGACAGAGATTATTTACATATGAGAGTTGAAATTAAATATAATCTTGTAGAGTGGTCTTGGCACGATGTTGATCCTCAATTTTTGATTTATCGTGAAAACAGTTAGGAGGTATGAAATTGATTGATAATAAGCAAAAACTTGCAGCTCTGAAAGATAATCTTAATACTATCAGCAAAAAAATTGCTGATTTGTCAGTAAAGAAGAAAAAACTTGAAAAGCAAATATCAGACATTGAGCAAAAAGAATTTATGAGCATCATTCGTCAGAATGATTGCACCGTTGTCACATTGTCTGATGATTTGGAGTTAATTAAACGCATTAAAGCAAGTAATATTTCACAAAACGAATTACTTGAATTACTTAATGATTTAGGAGGACAGAACGATGAACAAAAAGAAGTATAAAATCTCAAGAGCAATCTCAGCTATTGTTTTATGCGTTACAATGTTAGCGGTCAGCATATGCGGAGCAAATGCTGCAGAAGCAACTGCTGATGATAACAACGATAACAATACAGCAGTTGAAGAAACAACAACTGAAAGTAATGAAAATGAAAGCAACAGCACCGATTATAATTGGTCAAGCAATACAACAGGCAATGCTAATTTAACAGCAGACCAGGAGATTTTAATGGAAAATGGTATGTATCAATTTATCGCTGTCAAAACGAGAGATGATGATACTTTCTATGTCATCATTGACAAAACGAAGAATGAAGATAATGTGTATTTTCTCAATGAAGTTGATACAGCAGATATTGAAAAATTCTTGAGTGATGATACTAATGCAAATTCAACAGTTCAAGAAACCACTCAGCCTGCAACAGAGCAAGTTGAGCGTACTGCCACATCTGACGATTCACAGTTTACTATCTATCTTATCGTTGGTGTTATCGTTCTCGGCGGTATAGCTTTTGCAATTTTTAAGCTCAAAAAAGGTAAATCGACTAAGAAAAATGCGGATACCTCAGATGATGATTTTGACGATTTTGATTACGAGGAAATAAACGAAGATAACAATGCTGACAATGCGGAGGATAACAAATGATATTAGTTGTTGCTGAAAAGCCATCTGTTGCAGCTACAATAGCTACTGTATTGGGAGCAACCCAAAAAGGTGTTAATTACATATATAATGATAAATACATTGTAAGTTGGTGTCTTGGACATTTAGTTACTTTGGACGATCCTGATATGTACGATAAAAAATATGCGGAATGGAAATTTGAAAACTTACCTATCATTCCCAATAAGTGGTCATTTACAATTAACAAAACTACAAAATCACAATTTTATGTGCTGAAAAATCTTTTTTTAAAAAATGATGTAACTGAAATTGTATGTGCGACTGATGCCGGACGAGAAGGCGAGTGTATTTTCAGATATGTATATAATATGGTTGGTTGCAAAAAGCCGGTCAAAAGACTCTGGACATCATCGCTTGAATCAAGTGCAATCAAAAAAGCTTTTGCTGAGCTTAAAGATGATGCAGAGTATGATACTTTGTATCAAGCCGGGTTTGCAAGAGCTAAAGCCGATTGGCTCGTAGGTATTAATGCAACAAGACTTTTTTCAATCCGATATGGCATTACGCTTAATGTTGGCAGAGTGCAAACGCCTACACTTGCAATGATTGTTGACCGTAACAACAAGGTAAAAAACTTTGTGAAAGAACCGTTTTACAAGGTTGATATTGACTGTGAAGATTTTAAAGCTGTAAGTGTTGAGGAATTTAAGTCAGAATATGAAGCTGATAAACTTGCCAAATGTGTTGATAAGTCGGATTTTACGGTTGTTGATGTAACGGAGCAACAAAAATCTGTTGCTCCTCCAAAGCTCTATGACTTAACGGCTTTACAGCGTGATGCAAACAGCATTTACGGTTATACCGCACAGCAAACGCTTGATTATTTACAATCACTTTACGAAAAACGGCTTGCTACATATCCTCGCACGGACAGCAACTACATAACCGATGATATGGCTGATACAGCTAAAAGTCTTATTGAAAGCGTTTACGGTGTATATGAAAAAATACCACAGACACCTACCGATGTTACAAAAGTTATCAACAACGCAAAGGTATCAGACCACCACGCTTTACTGCCGACCGAACAGATAACAAGCTATGACTTATCGTCCTTGCCTACAGCTGAATATAATATATTGTTTATGCTTGCAGTCAGACTTTGTGTTGCAACCGGTGAGAATTACGAATATTGTATTGATGTCATAAAAATGAAATCTGATAAAAGTGAAATGATATTCACTAATAAGGTGTCATTTCTTGAATTCTGCGGTTGGAAAGAAATTGATGCCTGTGTTCGCTCAAAGAGCAAATCAGAATTGGAGGAATACTTCAACCCAAATAAAGCTGAAAGTCAATTTGTTACGGTGAAAAAAGGTCAGGTATTGAAAAAAGTTCCTGCAAGCGTATCAGAACACTTTACTTCACCACCAAAGCAATATACGGATGCTACTTTATTGTCTGCTATGGAAACAGCCGGAAATACCGATTATGTTGAGGACAGCAATGTTGAAAAAAAGGGACTCGGCACTCCTGCAACTCGTGCCGGCATTATCGAAAACCTTGTTAAGCGACAATACATACAGCGTGATGGTAAGAAAATTCTGCCGACCGAAAAAGGCATTCAGCTCATAGACTGTGTTCCCGATGATGTCAAGTCCCCGAAAATGACGGCTGTATGGGAAACCGCTTTGCAACACATTGAAAAAGGTGCTGCAAGTGCCGATGAATTTATGAATCAGATTGAGGACAGCGTAAAGTATCTTGTTGATACATACAGCGAAGTTGACAACAGTAAACATTTTACCCGTTGGGAAACAGTCGGCATTTGCCCAAAATGCGGACAGAAAGTATTGTCATATCCGAAATCATATTCTTGTGAAAACAAAGAGTGCGATTTTGTCGTTTGGAAAAATGTCCGTGGCAAGAACCTTTCAGTGACACAGGTTGTAAAGCTCCTTACCAAAGGCAAAACGGATACGCTCAAGGGCTTGAAGTCCAAATTAGGCGAATCCTTTGATGCAGCTATTAAACTTAACTCAGATTTTAAAACAGAGTTTGTTTTTTCAAACTCTTCAAAATCTAAAAAATCTTACAGGAAGTAAACTATGGAACGAGAACGCTCAATACCGGAAGAAAATAAAGATATAGAGAAAGAAAAGTTACTGCCTGAGATAGCAGAAATATTGAATATATCTATATCGCAACTTGAGCAATACCCTGCTGATGTTCAACTAATTCTTTGCCAAACTTACATTAATGAGTGTAAGTTTGGCAAAGACGATGTTGCAAAGATATTAAATCAAGTTATTAATCTTGATATTGATAATATCGGTATAACCAAAGAGGTTAAAGAGTTAAATCCGCCTAACTTAGACAACGAATTAAGTGAGTCTGATAAAAAAGTAAATCAAAATAAGCGTACATATCTCATATCAAGAAATCAAATTATTGAAAACGCAAGAAAAATAGCTGAACTCAATTCAAAACAACAATTACAGCAAACACAGCAAATAAACCGCAATGATAACAGCAACTATTGACAAACGAAAAAGTAAACTATACAATTATTTTGTATATATGTGATTTTATTTCTCTTTTTATTTTCACTTATAAAAATTAAGGTTTTTGCAAAACTTATACTTGACAATAATATCATTGTGATATATAATAAATATAAAGAGATATAAAAATCAACAAAGGAGAGGTAAAATATGAGGATTATAAAAAAATTGATAGTTGCTTTAATGATTACAGCTATGCTTGTGGTATCTGTTGTAAGCGTATCTGCTGTATCTGAATATGATAAGGTAGTTTACATTACAAAGGAAGAATTCAATGATAAAATGTGGGATATGTACTTATCTGTATCACGAATTGATGAAGATACAATACTTGACGAGAAAGACGCATTTACTGTATCTATGGGCAGGTATGAATTAACAAGTTTCTTAGAGAATTATGAACCTCTCAACAGTGACATAAGTGTATCAGATGCTTATCAAGAGTTTTCTGCACATCTAAAAGATGTTTTTGAGGATATAAAAATAGATGTAGATGAAAACGGAAATATTTACGAGGAGCATAAAGACGGCAGTAAATATGATTGGACATATAATGCTGACAAGGATATGTTTGTTTGTACCGACAAAAACGGCAATATTGAAAAAACATATGACCGTTATCACACCGATTACGAATTACAGAATAAGGAAGATACAACAGTACAGGAAGAAACACAAGCCACTACTCAGGAAGAAAGCTATAACTATGTAGAAGCAAAGCCATATGTAGATAATAGCGAAAGCAATACACAAGTAAAAAAAGAAGCAGCTGTTGCTGAGGTAGCTACATCTGATTCGGCTGAAATTACAAGTGGTATGAGTACTCCACAAGTAATAATTCTAAGTTTTGTTGGCGTTGCAATCATAGGCGGCATTGTTGCCTTAATCTTTACATACAAGAAAAAAATCAGCAAATAATTCATCAATACATTGTATAGTCAGGAGGTATTGTTATGACTAAAAAAAGAGGAATCGTTGTGATAGCTGCAAGCGTGATTTTAGTAATTGGTGTAATAATTACAATTTTAGTTACAGGCTGTGGTAAAACGGCTGACAATAAGGTGTCAACTGCAGATGAAGTCATTGCTACATCTGTGCAAACCGTAACTCAGGTTGTAACCGATGTTCAAGGCAATACACATATTGAAGAAGAAACAATGGTTGTTGAAGTTAAGCAGACAAAACCATCTGAGCAATCGGAAAAAGCTACAGAAGCTAATGCACAGAATATAGCAAACAGTGACAGCAAGCAGAATAACGGCAGTCATAATAATAACAGCAACAACAGTAATCATAACAACAGTTCCGGCAATACTCAGTCGAGTAAGAGCAACAGCTCATCAGGTCAGACAAGCAAGTCATCAGGCGGTACAAGCTCAAGTGACTCGTCAAGTCAGGGCAAACCGTCAAGCAGTAAGTCTGAAAGCTCGCAAACAACTCAGACTGCACCGGCTCAACAACCTACAAAAGATGCACACGAAGGCAAAACTTGGCACGATGCCGAGTACAAGACCGAAAAGGTTTGGGTAGTTGACGAGGAAGGTTATACTTGGGAAAAACCAATTTATGAAACACACGATAGGACTATCTGCAATAATTGTGGTGCTGATATTACAGATGATATTGATGGGCATTTTAAACAGTTTATGCTTACGGACAATCCGCACCAAAGTTATCGTAATGAAAAGGTAGATACATTGGTAGGTTACGAAACCGTAGAAGAACCCGAAAAAGGACATTGGGAAAGTAAAACTACCCTTGTTCGACCTGAGGGATGGTACTGATTAAGGAGCAAAATATGTCAATAATTTACTGCCTTTTAAAATTGTTTTCTTAATATTAGCTTTTCTTCTAAAGGGTGTGCTTTACATATTGTCGTATACAATAATATTTTTTTCCGATTTTTGTGGGGCTATTCACTATATAATTAGACTCGGAAGCGGTATATTTGCTATTGGAGGAACGATAGTAGTTGTAGGTTGGATACAGGAAGGTAGTTTTACAGGGTTTGAGGGTGGATTATTAATTGCGATAGTATGGTTAGTTGCTATGTCGTTTAGTATTATGTTCGATTTAGGTAACGCAATAGCAGACTTTTTAGAGAATATCGGCGATTGGTTAGGTAATTTAGCACTTAGATTTTTACATTTATAAAAATAAGAGCAAAAGCAGATAAAACTACATAAACATTTACGGCAGAGCTGTACTGTGGTGACCCCCAAAAGTTAGATTTGAAAGCGTAGTGGCTTTTAGCTGCTACGCTTTTGTTATGCAACTAAGGCATTAATCCTGTACTCAACCGGACTTAACCAGCCGAGTTTCTGTTTGATTCT
>ENA-OPYX01001827-OPYX01001827.1-human-gut-metagenome-genome-assembly--contig:-NODE-1827-length-10516-cov-3.128598_pt1 | contig 10516 bp, 10 predicted proteins | sample MGYA00242639_ERZ504486 | MGnify/ENA primary metagenome ERZ504486 (study PRJEB26092, sample SAMD00036296) | human gut metagenome | host: Homo sapiens | study: EMG produced TPA metagenomics assembly of... | reverse complement strand
AAACAACTGGTCCACGGCGGTGACTGGATGGGCTACCGCGAACGCTTTGGCCGCGACGGCGCTGGATTTTTCGGCGAACGTCAGCCCACTCGGTCTGCCCGTAAGGGGGTGGCGCACGGCCATCCGGGATGCACTGCCTCTGGCCGACCGCTACCCCGACCCCCTCTGCCGTACCCTGCGGGCGGCGCTGAGCCGGGCCGAGGGTGTGCCGCAGGAGCATATCCTCTGCGGCAACGGCGCGGCAGACCTCATCTTCCGGCTGGTCTGGGCCGTAAAGCCCCATAAGGCGCTGGTGACAGCCCCGACTTTTGCCGAGTACGCCTCTGCATTGGATACGGTGGGGTGCGAAGTGAAACGCTTCTTCCTCGATAAAGCGAATGATTTCGCCCCGACGGACGCCCTCGTGGACGCCGTCGGACGAGAGCATCGACATGGTGTTCCTCTGCCAGCCGAACAACCCGACTGGGCAGCTGGCCTCACCCGAACTGGTGAAAAAGCTGCTGTGCCGGTGCGAGGAGTGCCGCGCGATTTTGGCCGTAGATGAGTGCTTTCTGGACTTTCTGCCCGACGCCGACGGGTGGACCGCGAAGCCTCTGCTGGAAAGTGGGAACCTCGTCATCCTGAAAGCTTTCACCAAGCTCTACGGCATGGCCGGCGTCCGGCTGGGTTACTGCCTCTGCGGCGACGAAACGCTTCTGGAAAAAATGCAGACAGCGGGCCAGCCGTGGGCCGTATCCAGTCTGGCGCAGGCGGCAGGCGTCGCGGCCCTGAAAGAAACCGCTTATGTGGACGAGGTGCGCGCCCTTATCGCCCGGCAGCGGCCCGTTCTGACGGCGGGCCTGCGGGCGCTGGGCCTGCGGGTCATCGATGGAAAGGCAAACTATCTGCTCTTCCGCGCGCCCGCCGACCTGAACGAGAGGCTTCGCCCGCTGGGAACACAGGTGCGCAGCTGCGCGAATTATCCGGGCCTCGGGCCGGAGTGGTACCGCACGGCGGTGCGCACGGCCCCCGAGAACGCCCGGCTGCTGGAACTTATGAAAGAGGTGCTGGGATGAGCAGGGCAAAATGCATCATGGTGCAGGGTACGATGAGCGGTGCAGGCAAAAGTCTGCTCTGCGCGGCGCTCTGCCGCATTTTTGCGCAGGACGGCCTGCGCGCCGTGCCGTTCAAGAGCCAGAACATGGCTCTGAACAGCTTCGTCACCAAAGACGGCCTGCGAGATGGGCCGGGCGCAGGTGGTGCAGGCGCAGGCCGCCGGTGTCGAGCCGGACGTGCGGATGAACCCCATCCTCCTGAAGCCCAGCAGTGACGTGGGCAGTCAGGTCATCGTCAACGGCGAGGTGCGGGGCCAGATGAAAGCGTCGGAGTATTTCCGCACGAAACGGCAGCTGGTGCCGGACATCCTGAAGGCATATGACAGCCTCGCCGAGGAGGCTGACGTCATCGTCATCGAGGGCGCGGGCAGCCCGGCGGAAATCAACCTCAAGAGCGAGGACATCGTGAACATGGGCCTCGCCGAGATGGTGGACGCGCCGGTGCTTCTGGTGGGCGACATCGACCGGGGCGGCGTGTTCGCCCAGCTATACGGCACGGTGGAGCTGCTGGAAGAAAAAGAACGCCGGCGCATCAAGGGACTCGTCATCAATAAATTCCGTGGAGACGTAGAAATTCTGCGTCCCGGCCTTTCGATGCTGGAAGAAAAGACCCATCTGCCCGTGGTGGGCGTCGTACCGTACCTGAAGGTGGACATCGAGGACGAGGACTCCCTGAGCCAGCGCCTCGAGTGCGGGGCGGCAAAAAGCCGCTGGATGCGGCTATCATCCGTCTGCCGCATCTGTCCAATTTTACGGACTTCATGCCGATGGAACAGCACCCGCTGCTGGGTGTGCGGTATGTTTCGAACGCTCATGAGCTGGGCGCACCCGACCTCATCCTGCTGCCGGGCACGAAAAACACGGTGGACGACCTGCTCTGGCTGCGGCAGTGCGGGCTGGAAACAGCTCTGCTCAAGCTGGCTGCGAAAGGCACGCCGGTGCTGGGCGTCTGCGGCGGCTACCAGATGCTGGGCCAGACCCTCGACGACCCCACCGGCAGCGAGAGCGGCCGGCCGCAGACTCTGCGGGGGCTGGGTCTGCTGCCCACCCGGACCGTGTTCAGCGAGCAGAAGCGCCGTGTACAGGTCAAAGCGACCGTCGCCGCCGCCCCCTTTGCGGGTGCAGAGCTGGAAGGCTACGAGATACACACCGGCGTGACCGAGGCTGAGGGCGAACCCTTCGCCCACTACCCTGACGGGGGCCGGGAGGGCTGTGTGCAGGGCAATGTGTTCGGCACCTACCTCCACGGTCTGTTCGACACTGGCACGCTGACCGAGGCGCTGGCGGGCTGGCTCTGCCGCCGGAAGGGCATCGACCCCTCCGACGCGGCCCTCATCCCGATGGAAGAGTACCGCCGCCAGCAGTTCGACATCCTGGCCGACGGTGTGCGCGGGGCGCTGGATATGGACGCGGTGTATGCCGCGATGGGAATGGAGAAGCGCTGAATGGAACAGGGACTTTTGCATCTGTACTGGGGCGACGGAAAGGGGAAGACCACCGCCGCCATGGGCCTTGCCCTCCGCGCACTTGGCAGCGGCAAACGGGTTGTCATCGTGCAGTTCCTCAAGGGCGGGCAGAGCGGCGAGATCCCTCTGCTGGCCCAGCTGGGGGCAAAAATTTTCCGGGGCAAGGGCGGGCAGAAGTTCGTGTTCCAGATGAACGAAGCGGAAAAGGCCGCTGCCCGGGCCGTGCAGGACGAAAACCTGACCGCCGCACTGGCCGAGCCTGCCGACCTGCTCATTTTAGATGAGGCCGGTTCGGCCTGGGAGCTGGACATGGTGGACAAAGACCTGCTCCGGCGGGCCGTTCTGGAGCGTCCCGCCGCGCAGGAATGCGTGTTGACCGCCCACAAGGCCCCGCAGTGGATGCTGGATGCCGCCGACTACTCCACTGAGATGAAATGCCGCCGCCACCCCTACCAGAAGGGCATCAAGGCGCGCAAAGGCATCGAATACTAAAAATGCCCGGAGAACCGCAGCTTTCAGCGGCCCTCCGGGCGTTTTTGTGTTTACTGTTTTGCGATGATATCGCGGCTGGCCGCCAGCAGGCCAAGGGCCAGCGCAGCGCTCAGGATGTCGGCCACAGCCTGAGCCATCAGCACGCCCTGATACTGGAACAGATGTACGCAGACCACCAGTGCCAGCAGAAACACCACGCCCTGACGGCTGATGGAGAGCAGGAAGGACGGTATGATTTTACCAGTTGCCTGGAACAGCACCGTGAGCAGGAGCACCACGCCGCCAAAGGCTGCGGTGTAGACCTGCCAGCGGAGCATCTGCGCACCAGTGGCGATCATCCCGGCATCCTGCACGAAGAGCCGCATCAGCGCCCCGGAATTCAGGCAGAGGATGAGGGACAGCACCACGGCGATGGAGACGAGGAAGGTCAGACAGAAGCGGATGAGCTTGCGCATCACGTCCCGCTTTTTTGCGCCGTACAGGTAACCGAACAGTGGGATGCCGCCGAACGAGAAGCCAACCAGCACCAGCTGGGCGATCATGCTCACCTTGCTGGCAATGCCCATGGCGGCAATTTTATCGTTGCCGTAGGGCAAGAGGAACTGGTTCATCACAATGACAGTCAGGCTCTGCATCAGGTTGCTCAGCGCGGCAGTAACACCCACGCCCAAAATCTGCTGCAGCTCCCTGCCCGTGACGTGGCACTGGGACAGCTTGACAGACAGGCAGCGGCTCTTTTTGTGGAGCAGCCACAGGAAGTACAGGTCGCTGCACAGGTAGCCCACAATGGTGGCAATGGCCGCGCCCCTTGCGCCCCAGCCCACTGTGGTGATGAGGATGGGATCGAGGATGATGTTGATGACCGTGCCGCCGATGCTGCCGATCATGGACTGGGTGGCCATGCCCTCGCAGCGGACGAGGTTGGAATGGATAAAGTTCAGCACCGTGGCAGGGGCACCAATGGCCAGCACGGTGTAATAGGCCTGTGCGTGCGGCATCGTCTCAGCAGTCGCACCCAGAATGCCCAGCAGCGGGACGCGGAACAGCATCATCAGGGCTGCCAACACCACGCCCGTGGTCAGGGCCACATAGAAGCAGAACGAGCTGACCCGGCCGGTGCCCTCACGGTCGTCCTGTCCCAGCAGGCGGGAAATGAGTGAGCTGCCGCCCTGGCCGTAGATGTTGCCAAAGGCCATGAGGGCCGTGAACACCGGTGCACAGAGTGAAACACCCGCAATCAGCGCCGTATCGTTGGACTGCGCAATGAAAAAGGTATCGGCAAGGTTATACACCACGCTCACCATCAGGCCGAACACCGAGGGCAGCGCCATCTTGAAATAGGTGCGGTACAGATGATCGAGATCAAAAATAGAATCCATTGGTTTTTCCTCCACTTTCGTCCCTATTATAAAGGTTTTGCTTGCATTTGTTTGTGACACATGGCACAATGAAACAAAAGAAATGAGGTGAACTCATGCAGGAAATTCGTAACCCAGCCTGTCTGGAAACGCTGTACCGGAAGCTGGAACTTTCCTCCCGGACCAGAACAGCAAAACGCCCGCGCAGGAGCTTTCCTGTGCGGGCGCTGCATTTCCTTTTGTGTTTTACCGCACCAACAGCAGCAGCCAGGCGGATGCCACAGCCTGCAGGATGAGCCAGCGGGCCACGACCTGCTCATCGCTCCAGCCCAGACGCTTGCGCACATGGTCGTGCAGCGGGGTCAGGGTGTTCTTGAGGATGGAGATGTGCAAAAACCGCTTGAAGCTGATCTTCAGGATGCCCAGGCTGCCGTCCACAATGAACACCAGCGCGGCCAGCAGAAAGGCGAAGGGATGGCTGCTCTTGAGGGCCAGGACGGCCAGGAAGAAGCCCATGGCGCGGCTGCCCGCGTCACCCATCAGCAGGGTGGAAGGCTTGGCGTTCTGCCACAGGTAGGCCAGCAGGGCACCAATGAACACGATGCCGGCGGTGGCGTAATCCCCCAGCTCTTCCCAGTAGGCCAGCAGGAAGGTGCCGATGCTGACCACGGCAAGGCTGGCGGAAAGGCCGTCCACGCCATCGGTGCAGTTGACCACGTTGATGCTGGCCCAGATCAGGACGATGATAAGGATGAGGTAGACGGCATAGGGCAGGCTGAAGCTCCAGCTCAGGAAGTTGACCTCCGTGCCGTTGAAGTTCAGGTAGGTCACGCCCGCCACAACGGCGATGACCAGATCGATCAGGCCCTTTTTGTACTCGTTCCAGGCAGTCTCGGCGGCATCGTCAAAATAACCGGAGAGCATGGACGCAATGAGCAGGACGGTGTAGATGACATACTCTGCTTTAAAGGGCACCACGGCCAGCGTGACCAGTGCGATGCAGAGTACAAAAATGAGGCCGGAACCCCGGGCCTTGCCCTTGGAGAGTTCGCCATTCACGGCAAACGCGCGGCCATGGTCGTGGGGGAGCTTATCGTGGAACACCGAGTCCATCAGCGCGGTCAGCGCAAATGCAAGCAGAAAGCCCAGCGCATCCACGGTGCGCGGGTTGCCAGAAAGCAGTTGAAGCATAGTTTTTTCCTCTTTCCCGGAGCGGCAGAGGCCGTTCCTGTTCTTTCACGGCTGGATACAAATGAAGTGTATCACGCCCGGGCCAAAAAATCAATCTCCGGGGCAAGGTCTACCCCGGGGGTAGATGGGTTGACATTTTTCGCCCCCCTGTCTATAATGAATGGACAAACGCCCTTTCGAGGGTATTTTTTTGTCTCACAGGAAAATCGGAGAAAAAGGAGAAGACATGAAACTTTCACTTGAACAGCTTTCGGCCCGGATGCGGCAGGGTGAAACCATCCCCTCCCGCCAGACGGCCCAGGTGGCTTTGGCGCTGAGCATCCCCTCCATTCTGGAGCAGCTGGTGGTCACTGCCATGGGATACATCGACGCTGCCATGGTGGGCCACATCGGTGCAGAAGCTACTGCTTCCATCGGCATCGTCAGCTCCAGCACCTGGCTGCTCCACGGTGTTCTGGTGGGCCTGTACACTGCCCTCTCCATTCAGATCGCCCAGTATCTGGGGGCCGACCGGCAGGATGATGCCCGCAGCGTGCTACGGCAGGCCATGCTTTTCAATGTGATCCTGGGCGTGGGTGCCGCCCTCTTCGGCCTGGGCATCAGCCCCTTTCTGCCGGGATGGCTGGGAGCTGACCCCTCCCTGCGGGCAAACGCTACAGCCTACTTTGCCATCTGGTCAACGGCGCTGCCCTTCACCATGGCCATGGGCATGTACACCTCCATCCTCCGGGCGGCAGGCTACGCCCTGACCGCCAGCCTCATCAGCGTGTTGGTCTGCGTGCTGGATGCCATCTTCAACTTCTTCCTCATCAACCCCACCCGGACGCTGTGGGGCATCACCGTCTGGGGTGCCGGGCTGGGTGTGCCCGGCGCAGCCCTGGGCACCGCCCTGGCCACTGTGGTGGGCGGCCTGCTGGCTTTGGCCATCCTGCTGCTGCGGGACGGCCCCCTCTGCATCCGGAAGCCTGCCCCCTGGAAGATCACCCGCTCCTGCCTGCGGAACCTGCTATGGGTGGGCGTACCTCTGGCAGGAGAGCGCGCCGCCATCTCTCTGGCGCAGGTGGTGTTAGTGCGCATCGTGGCCGGCCTGGGTACCGTGGCCATTGCCGCCAACAGCCTGGCTGTCAACGCCGAGGGCCTGTGCTACATGGCAGGCTACGGCATCCAGAGCGCAGCTGGTCACCCTCATCGGCCAGGCCGTGGGTGCCAACCGAAGGATATGGCCAAGCGGTTTGCCTGGCTGTGCACCGGCCTTGGCATGGGGGTCATGGCCCTTTCCGGCGTTGGCCTGTGGATCTTTGCCCCGGCCCTGATGAGCCTTTTCACCACCGATGCGGCTGTCATCGCTCTGGGTGCTCAGGTTTTGCGCATCGAAGCCTGGGCCGAACCCATGTTCGGTGCCTCCATCGTGGCCAGCGGTGCCATGCAGGGTGCGGGCGACAGCACCTCCTGTTTTGTGCTGAACATATTCAGCATGTGGTGCATCCGGCTGACGCTGGCGTTCCTGCTGGCTCCCCGGCTGGGCCTGATGGGCGTTTGGGGTGCCATGTGCTGCGAACTGAGCATCCGGGGCCTGCTGTTCCTTATCCGCCTTGCCCGGGGCAAGTGGCTGGAAAAGGGCGCGCTGTCTTAAATCAAATCGATAAAAGCAAAAAAGAAAGGACGCTCTCGCGTCCTTTCTTTTTTATCACTCACTTCCGGCCATGCAGGATGGGAGAGAGCGGCTTATAGATCAACATGCAGAGCAGGGCATCCAGCAGGCCCTTGACCAGAGTGAAGGGCATATTGAAGATGACCAGGCACTTGATAAGGCTGTTGGCAGAGGGCAGAATGGCCTGATACATACCCAGGATGGCTTCCAGCGGCATGTGGTAGAACTTGACGTAGGCCGGGTAGGTGATGAAGTAGTTGGACGGCACACTGAACAGGGCCATGGCCACGGCACCGGCCACGGCACCGATGATGGCGTTCTTGCGGCTCTTGTGGTGCTTGTAGAGGTAACCGGCCAGTGCGGAGAACACCGCACCCAGCATGAAGTTGCACAGCTCACCCACCAGCGCGGTAGAGGTGCCCTTGATGACCACATGGAGCAGGTTCTTCATAAAGCTGATGATCACACCGTACACCGGGCCAAGGGCAAAGGCACCCAGCAGAGCGGGCAGGTCGGAGAAGTCCATCTTGACGAAGGACGGGATGAGCATCGGGAGCGGGAACTCGATGAACATCAGGATAAAGGCCACCGCGCTGAGCATGGCGGCAACGGTCAGGTTGCGGGTCGTGTTTTTCTTCATGGTAATATCCTCCCGGGGCGTTTTTGCCCCAAATCATAGATTGGAAAGCCCCTTTCGCGTGGTTCGGAACCGGGAAGACAATCAAAAACGCGCCCTGCCGCAGCAAACACTGCAACAGGGCGCGTAGACAAATCGTATTGCCTGCCGTTTCTTGCATCCGGACTATACCGTTGGCCCCGGAGTCTCACCAGGTCAGCACCCTTGCGGGTGGTCGCGGGCTGTACCGCCAGTGGGGAATCTCACCCCGCCCTGAAACGAACTTTCTGGCCAAGAGTATAACGCGGCTGCTCCACCTTGTCAACCCCTTTTTTATTTGCCCTGCACGGGCCGGATATGGTATACTGTGGGACAGGATGTTACAATTTCTGATACAAGGAGCTTTTTGCCATGATTTTTACCGTTCGTGACCTCGGGTTCGAGATCGGGCCTTTTTTGCTGGAGGGCTGGTGGGCGCTGGCTGCCCGGGCTGTCTGCGCCGCTGTCATCGTTTTTGCGGGACTTCTGGTCGGCTGGCTGCTGCGCCGGAAGATCTTTCCCGCTCTGCAGGCCCGCAGCTGGCACTTTGCCGCCACGCCCAATCCTCCTGCGCAGCTTACAGAGCCCTTTGGCGCGGATGGCCTTTTACAGCGGCCTGTATCTGGCCCTGACCAGCCTGCCGTGGGCTATTCCGGGCCTGACAAAGTTTCTGTTCACGGCCTATAAGATTGCATCGACTCTCCTGTTCTGTCAGGGCCTGTACAACGCTTCTGAGGTAGCCGACCTGCTGCTGGCCTCCTGCAGCCCGGAGATCCGGAGCAACAAGACCCTGCGCTCCCTGCTGGACACCACTTACAAGGTGCTGGTCATCATTCTGGGCGCTGCCACCTGCGCGCAGATCGTCGGCTTCCCCATCGGCAGCATCGTAGCCGGTGCCGGTCTTGTGGGCCTGACCATCTCGCTGGCCGCGCAGGAAAGCGCCAGCAACCTGTTCAGCGGCATCGTCATCCTGCTGGACAAACCCTTCTCGGTGGGCGACTGGATCACCGTGGGCGATGTGGAAGGCGAAGTGATCGACATCAACTTCCGCTCCACCCGCATCCGCTCGCCGGACAAAACCGTCAATGTGATCACCAACAGCAAGATCTGCTCTGCCACCGTGCAGAACGCCGCCCTGCGCACCATGCGCCCCTACAAGTTCACCCTGGGTGTCACCTACAGCACCACCCGCCCGCAGCTGGAAAAGCTGATGCAGGACCTGCAGGCCATGCTGGATGCAAGCCCCCTCACCAACCACGGCACCAACATCGTGCAGCTGGCCAACTTCGGAGATTCCAGCATCAATATCCTGATCTCGGCCTACCTGCTGACCAACGTCTACGCCGAGTTTCTGCAGATGCAGAACGACCTGAACCTGAACATCATGGACATCATGCAGGCTGACGGCGTGGATTTTGCCTTTCCCTCCACCAGCGTCTACATCGAAAAGAACTGATCGCATCCACGCGCAAAAAGAGCCCGCTTCCGTTTTATCCGGAAGCGGGCTCTTCTGCTTTTCTGTTATTCGTTCACGGCCGTGCAAGAGCTCCCGGTTCCCGTTGCGAGCATTTCAGCTCTGTGCCAGGCAGACTGAATTTTGTTACGGTATGACTTTTTTACAGTGCCACGTCCAGCGCCATCATCAGGGCAAACCCCAGCACGATGCTCACCACCCCGGCGGGTTCGTCCTGCTCCACGGCCTCCGGGATCATCTCCTGCGCCGTCACGCACACCATGCAGCCTGCCGCTGCACTCATGAGCCAGGGCAGTGCCGCCTGCACCCACCCGGCCAATGCGAATGCCGCCAACGCGCCCAGTGGCTCCACCAGACCGGATGCCGCCCCGGCCCCGAACGCCTGCAGGCGGGTGCGGCCGCTGTGCGCCAGCGGCAGGCTGACGGCGGCCCCTTCCGGGATGTTCTGCAGCCCGATGCCCAGGCTCAACGCCAGCGCACCGCTCACGGCATCCGGTTCCCCGCTCAGGGCCAGCGCCGCCGCAAGGCCCACCACCATACCTTCCGGCAGGTTGTGCAGCGTTACCGCCAGCACCATGCGGCTCTTGCCCCGCTGCAAAAGCTGCCCGGCCATGCTCTCCAGACGCAGCAGGCCTGCCGCCCCCAGCACCAGCCCTGCCGAGGGCGGCACCCACGCCGCGACGCCCAGCTCCCGGGTGCGCTCAATGGCCGGCAGCAGCAGGCTCCACACGCTGGCCGCCAGCATGATGCCCGCCGCCATCCCGCTGAGCACCCGCTGGGTGCGCGGTGCCGCCGACCGACGCAGCAGGAACACCCCGGCCGCCCCCAGTGTGGTGCACACCGCCGGGAACAGCAGCACCCCGGCCGCAAAAACGATCTGGTTCAAAACGCATTCCCCCTTTGCCCATTTTATGTTCCGGCAGCGCAAAAGGTGAACGCGCGGCAGAAGAGCCTGCAGGTTTCCCCGCAGGCTCTTCTTCATGCAACAACTACAAAAAGAGGTTTGCGAATGTCAGAACGAGATGTCCTCTTCCCCGTCCTCTGCGGGTTCGGCCCCAAGCGGCACCTTCACCTTGCACACTACGGCATTGGCCAGCACATACTTCACCTTTGCGGTGGCAGCATTGCCGATCTT
>ENA-OPYX01001825-OPYX01001825.1-human-gut-metagenome-genome-assembly--contig:-NODE-1825-length-10522-cov-5.932083_pt1 | contig 10522 bp, 14 predicted proteins | sample MGYA00242639_ERZ504486 | MGnify/ENA primary metagenome ERZ504486 (study PRJEB26092, sample SAMD00036296) | human gut metagenome | host: Homo sapiens | study: EMG produced TPA metagenomics assembly of... | reverse complement strand
GGTCAGCTCCACCAGATCTTCCGTTTTCTCCTTCTGTATATCCGTCCTTGGTCGTATGTCTGATATCCCGCATTTCCTGTGCGTGGGCTTCTTTGCGGAACGTATCGGCAAGTGCCTCGTAGACTTCTCTGGTCACATAGGTGTATTCCAGCTCTCCAACTGCATCTTTATAAAAATCCTTTACTCTGATCTGATCATTCTGACATTCAAATGTCCTTCCATTTCAGTAATTTTTTTTGAAATGAAGGACATCTGGCGGACCTCTGGGTTCTGCTTTACTGGAAAAAGACAATAAAAAAAGGTGCTGTTCCCATGCAAAATAAAGCATGCAAAACTGCACCCGGATGTTATCCTTATGAACTTTTCCCTTTCTGCCGCCCCTGCAATCCGGTGCGGCATGAATTCCCCAAAACATGCCACGCCTTTCTTCTCCTAAGCCTTTTTGCGGTACTATACTTGGAAAGAAAGTTCGCTTCAATATAAGTGTAATAAGTCTTACGGTACCTGTAATAAGTTACCGTTTCGTCTTGTCATCCCTCCTGTTTTCCAGAAAAAAAGTCCCTTCCGCATGTTCGGAAAGGACTATCCATTTTCGGTATGTGATTGTATCCATAACTGTGCTTTTCCTACGAGCATGAACAGTGCCGTGATGAAGATTCCCGTATAAACAGCGTAAGCATACGGTATCTGGCCTGCATGCCACAAAATGCCAAGCACAGCCAGTTCCAAAGCTGCGATCAGCCTTGCTTTTCTGCCAAAATGCTTTTGTTCCTCTTTATCCAGCTTCCGGTTCTTGCTGTGCATGGGACTGAGTAAAAAAATAACCCCTGCGGACACCAGCAATACTGCCAGCAGCCATGCCAGCGATGTCTTGTAAAACACAGCCTGTGTATAAACCGGAACCAGCAGCACCAGATTGGAACCAAGATAACAGAAAATCCTGCTGTCTGAGTGATATCCACCAGTATAGCTGCGAAGAACCATAAAAGAAAGGGTAAACACTGCCACAACCGCCAGTTGCTCTGTGAGCAGGCCGATGACCAGTGCCGTCACAACGTTTAGAAGCAGGATCATACCATTGCGTATTCCAAACTGGTATAATTCCTGCTCCTCCTCTTTTATGATTCCCCGCTCAACCATACGGTGGCTGAGCCATTTCGTCATGATTTAAAACCTTCTGAGTTTTTTGGAATCTTCTGGCATCTTGTCCTGTCCGAAATACCACATGCAGGAACGGTTGGTTGCCATGGTTGTCACCATGAGTGCCAGTGCTGCCATCACACTCATGGATTTGCTGCTCAGTCGGTACATCCAGTTTCTTTTCTTCATTTTTAGTAAAACCCTCCTTTTTTTGATGTTTTCACTCTAACAGTTTCTGTACAGAAATCAATCTATCTGTAACAAGTTGCAGGTTTGCTGTAATAAGTTGCAGTCTCACTCCAGTTTTGCAACTCCGTTGAGCAGAAGGACTGCCTCAAAATGTTCCCCCTGATCTTTTAACAGAAGCTCCCCGCCATATTTTTCTGCCACTTTCCGCACCGAACGGATTCCCCTGCCGTGTTTTATTTTATCTTTTTTGTTTGTCTGTTGATAGGAACTTGTCCCGGATGGCTTGCTGTTCTTAATGGATAAAAGCAATCTGCCCTCCTGAAACTTTGATTCCACATGAACATACCGTTTTTCCTGTTCCACTGCCATCGCCGCCTCTATCGCATTATCCAGAAGATTCCCATACAGAACACCCATGTCCCCGATATCCACGGATACTCTCTGGGGGAGCAGCGTTGTAACCTGCATCGGTATCTCTTTCTCTTTTGCCTTTATGCTTTTTACTTTTAGTATGGCATTCACCACCGGATTTGCAGAATAGATGATTTCTTCTGCCAGCCGGATATCTCCCAATACTTCCTGCAGTCTGTCCTTGATCAGTTCCGCACTTCCCTGTTCTGCCGCTGCGAGCAGTCCCGTCAGCCTGTTCTTCATATCATGCCGGATGTCCTGTATCTGTTCCTGATAACGTTCCATGTCCTGATAGTATTCGTTCCGGTATAAGATTTCCCTCTGGATCATTTCCTCTTCGTACTGTTTTTCCTCCACTGTTGTGTACTTTTCAATCATCAGAAAGATGATATAGTTTGTGATGATAATGACAAAGATGATACACATGCACAGCACCACCATCTGTGCCGAGATTAATTCTTTTGCAACTTCTATCAGTAAAAAACAACTGATCAGGCTGCATAATGGAATAAGTGCCAGCGCATAACTGGTTTCCTTTGGCATACTCGACACCTTTACATTCTTTCCCGCTTTCAGCCTGCAAAAGACTTCCACAATCGCAAGCCGGAATATCACCACTAGGAATGCAGAAAAATAATAGATAACAACATCATCCTCTACTATCTGTTCCATAAATACTTTGCTAAACAGATAACCTGCCGGTTCACTAATACCCATAATCCCCATATACAGCAAAACCGCAATCAGCCTGCTTACAATCCCTGCCTCGTACTGGCAGACATATACACAGAGAATCGCAACCATCGTCACAAAATTCAGCCAGCTTATCCCCATCTGGTTCACCGCACTTCCAATCAGCTCGCACACTATCAGCAGAAGAACAGAAAACTCCATGGAAGTTTTTCTGTTTCCGATGAACTCCTCTAAATACCTGCGGTAAATGCAGAGGTCAAAAAGATTTATGACAAGCCTCACCCCATATAATGCCATGTCACATTCCTCCCTGCACAAACGCTATGTGCTTTTTCGTCAGCTCCTTCCGGTACCCTCTTGTCACTCCCAGCTCTGTGCCGTCTGTAAGCATGACCATGCCGCTGGATACGGAATGAACATGTTTCAAATTAACGATAAAAGAGCCATGAACGGCTGCAAACATGCGCTCATCCAGTTTCTCCCATATTTCATTCAGATTCATGTTGGACTGATATTTCATTTTCTTTGTGTGGATAATCGCCTGACGCCCACGCTTTTCCAGATACAGGATTTCGTCAAACTTCAGACTGTACCGCACCCTGCGGTAACTAAATGAAAAACTCTGATTGGTCAGATTCAGATAGGTTCCTGCCTTCTCAAACAGCACACGGAGCCTTTCTTCTGAGATTGGTTTTGGAATAAAATCAAATGTGACAACTTCAAATACACTTGGCATGTATTTGGTATAGCTGGTAAGAAACACCAGCAATGCTTTGGAATCTGTCTCACGGATCTGTTTTGCCACCGCAAGTCCGTCCATTCCAGGCATCTCAATATCAAGAATGTACATATCCGGCTTTTGCTCCGCATCTGCACATTCCCTCAATAATTCTTCCGGTCTGGTATAAAACACATACTCCACCGCATAGTCGATCATACGCAGTGTATAGCGTCTGATCCTTTCAATGTCCTGCTGATTATCATCGCAGATTGCTACCCTCATAAATCGTCTCCTTCTCAAAATATATTGATCAAATATACATCCCGGAGACTGTGCTGCTTTAACGGCCTGTCATCAGCTTTCTCATATACGCAAGCATACGGTCTATAAATGCATCCCGTTCCTCCCTGCTACAGTTTGCAAGGAACAGTTCAATATCAACCTTATGATTTGTATCCCCCGTAACCAGATAAGTCGGCTCAATCCTGTACTTCTCATACAAGATCAGCATTTTCTCCGGCTGTAAACCATAGACACTACTTTCGATTTTGCGATAATGCTCTACCCCTACATCCAGCGTCTCTGCAAAAACTTCCTGCGTATATCCACTGTTTTCTCTGGCGGTTTGCAACCTTTTTCCAATCTGTATATTGATTTCCTTCTTCTCTGTTTTCATGGAATTCACCTCGCTTTTATGGTAATGATACCAACGAGAAATACCCGAAAACAGATTGTAATACAACACTTCAAAAGTCGTATTGCGACATGTCCCCATAAACGAAAAGTGAGCAGCAGACACCATCTGCTACTCGCCTTCTATCTTTCTTTATTCTAAAAATGTTTCCTGTTATTCCACCAGTTTCCCAAGCACCACATGATTATATTGGCAACTCACAATCTTTTAACCAAAACCGTAGCTCCATAACAGTCACAGCAATTTTATATTTTACTTCGATTTCAACTTTTTCTGGTGGATTAGCTAAAAGCCTGTCAATATCCTGTTCCTCAACACCAGCCATTTTTGCTATCGTTAGCTTGGATATGCCATAATAGGAAACAAGCTACTTCCAAAAATCCGCTTAATTCGCCTATCCTTATCTTCAATCGCTCCGAAATACAGAAATCCTGCTTTGCTGAGTATTTTTCCACGCAATGCAGGATCATCTGGCAAATCATTCCACATTTGCCCATTACTACTCCATCTACTGTTTCTTCAGTTATTTCTAAATATTTTGAAAGAGTATTTTTATTAAAACGATACTCCTCAATTAAAGAAGTCAACATTTCTGAAATATTTTTTGTTTTAATCATATTTGTGCCCTAACACATTGTTTCTTTACTCTGTCAACAATTTATCCAGCAACATCTGCCTATTGTTAATAAACATTTCTGTCACTTGATAACTCTCTGTTTCTTCATATTCACATAAATGTATGCTTCCATTATCAAAACAATAGATATCTGCATCTGGTATACCTAACAGAATAGGCGAATGTGTAACTATAAAAAATTGTGCTCCCTCTTTTGCACATCTATATATTTGTATTAACAATGTAAGCTGTCTCTGAGGTGATAATGCAGCTTCCGGTTCATCAAAAAGATACAGACCATTTGGCTGCAAATTGTTCTGCGCTAACGCGAGAAAACTCTCTCCATGTGACTTTTCATGATATTTAGCAGAAGGATGCGCAAAATCTGCATATTCTTCTTCCTGCGTTGCAACATTATAAAAACTTTCGGCTCTAAGAAAATATCCCCACTTTTCCTTCCGATAGCCTTTGGAAATTCTTATCGCATCACACAATTCTGAATGTGTATCATGCGTAGAAAAAACATAATTCTTTGTTCCACCTTCAGGATTAAAACCATGTGCTACGGCAAGTGCCTCCAATAAAGTGGATTTACCACTGCCAATTTTCTCCGACAAAAAAAGTAACCGGTTTGTTAAAATCAAGCTTTTTTTAATCCCCCTTAAAAGCCTTAATTCTCTTTAAATAACTATCGTTATCAATTCTATCCCAATCGAATGTTACTCCTTGTATAAATTGATTATTCATTTCATTACCTTTGCTTTATTTTTTTATCTGAATTGTACCGTCTGCTATGACAAACTGTACATTCAACTCGGACATAATATCTTTGTGCTGTGTCCGGTTATATGCTAAAATTTCCCGGATATCGCTTGCATAATCCTGATAGGTCAGGTTATCGCCCGGATTATTTAACAGGTCATCCAGTGTTTTCGGCAGACCATGTATCGTTGCATTTTCCACGGAAAGGTCTCCAAGCGATACACTGCCGCCAGTTGCCTTATATAAAAATTTTTCCACATCCACCGCAGCTTGTAACAGATACTTTTCTTTATCGGACATTGCCTGTATTTCCGAATCCATAGAAAAATAAATATCCATCAGATCATCCGAATACTTTGACAAAACATCCTCTATCTTCTGTTTCATTGCATTATCATTAATGCCATCGACACTTACCTGACCATCCGCCCCAATTTTTATGGAAAACGTGGAATCTGAAATATCAATTCCCGCTTCCTGCAGATCAGCAGATATCCTATCTTTTACTGTGGTATTCATTTTTGCACTTGCATTCGCACGATCCAGCTCTGCTGCAGTACAAAAGATATTTAAAAGAGCATTTTCCTGTTCCGTCAGTTCTCCTCCTGCTGCTTTTTTTTCCAGTAAATTATGAATCTGCTCATCATCCGGCACTGCCCCACCCTGCATAACATCTTCTGCCTGTTTCTGATGCAGTTTCTCCATCTGCTCTGTATAATAGGCTTTGTACTTCTGCCGGATTTCCTTAATTGCACGCGTTTCCTCAGTATCGGTTAAGCCTTCCTGCATCTGCTTCCTGACTGTCCCTTCATACTTCTGAACCTCTGCCATTTCCTGATAAGCTCCATGGCTTTTATCCGCCTGCGTTGTCTGGAAGGAAAGATGATATTCGGCATCCGGGTTTACCGTCGAACCGTTCTTTGCCTGTACCTTCACGGTATAACCTCTGTTGTCCGAATTCCAGTTCGGTATGGTAATACTAAGACCGCCATTTCCATTCTCTTTCCCAATGCCGACCTGATTGCCTTCCTCATCATACAAAACCATCTCATAATCACAGCCTTCCGGTATATGATCTAAAATGATCGTAATATCCTTATTATAGGTATCCTTCGCGAAACTTAATGCCCGGTACTCTGTAATATTGAATTCGTAATAGTCCACATCCTCCGTATCCGATAAACTTCCCTTTAAATATCCGTCCGGCTTATTGATAAGTGCCGTCAGATCCAGTGTTCTTCCAAACACATCCTGATCCGTATATTTATTTGTTTTCCAGAAATAATCATTGGAAACTTTACTATTTTCTACTGCAATATTTTTATCAGTGGGTAAACCTTTTTTCTTAAAATCATATCCCACAAGCTGCGCATGCATCTCTACTGTGCGGGTTATTACCATCTGTTCATTCTCCTTGTGTATAATTACTTTTCATAATCATAATACTTTCCTGAAACTATACGCATACATATCCGAATACATGTTATCATGCGGTTGTGGCGTCAGCCTTCTGTCCAATGCCGCCATATCCACCGTAAAACCGCTGTCTGCCACAGAGAAAGCTCCATTGCTGAATTGAAACTCCGAAGTAAAATCGGGAATCCCCAGATCACCGCTTGTCCTGTTATGTCCTATAATATTTATCAATGCATCCTTTATCCGCTCTATCTTGGCATTGTCTTTTGTTTTGTTGATCAGATCAGCAGCTTTTTCCGGCAACCCGCCAATTTTTCCGTCCGGTGTCAGATAAAGGTTCTCCAGAGAAATATCTTCTCCCGTAACCCCTTTTAAGTAACGCCTGACTTCCTGCACATCCGTGGCATACTGATAGGTATTAGACGACAGATTTCCCACACTGTCAGCAATTCCTGTGTAATACTGATACATCCGGTCACTGTACTTTTCTTCTACCAGTTTCTGAACCTGTTCCCGGACTTCTTTATCTTCGATACCGCTCACTGTTACATTCCCATTGCTTTCAATCTTTATCTGCATTCCATCCAGCTCATCACGTGAGATACCTTTGCTTTCCAGATCCTTTACAAAATCCTCGGAAAAATCATGTTTCAGTTCCGCCTTCTGCTGTGCTTTCTCAAAATCTTTCAGGTTGGCAAAAATTTTCACATACTCCATTTCCACATCATCCAGTGTCTTTCCTTCTGCCATGTCCTGCAACAATTCATCCACTGTGCGTCCGCCTTTGTATTGTTTTTCTTCCGGCAGACTTTCAAACTGCTTCTGGTGGAGTTTCTCCATTTCTTTTGTATAATTTTTCTCTGTATCCATCAGGACTTCATTATATTTGTCGAGGTATTCCCTCCAATTTTCATCTTTCCGGCTGTATGCACCGTGAAGGTTCCCGAATGCCGCCCTTATGGCATCGGTCTTTTCCTGTTCTTTATTTTCAGAAACCTTGAAACTGATTTTATAATAATCATCCGGGGAAACTTCTTCCCCATTTTTGTTTTCTATTTTGATACAATATTTATTGGTATTTGTATCCCAGTTCGGGATGGTCAGTGTTTTACGTCCTTCTCCGTCCCATTCTGCCTTTCCGACCTGATTGCCATATTCATCATATAAGGTGAGGTCATAATCACAGCCTTCCGGCATGTCCATGTATATTTGAACCCCAAAATAATTCTGTATGGTTCGATTAAATGGAATGGAAAAGTTGTAGAAATCCACATCCTTTTTATCACTGAGATTTCCTTTCAGACTGCTGGTTTCGTCCTTAATCAGAAAATCCAGATCCAGAAACGTACTTCCCTTCTTCTTGTCCGAAACCTCATAAGTGGTATGCTGTCTGCGATAAGTGTCATTGCTGCCAAGTGTACAGGAATCTTCCTGAAGTGTCATATTTTTCTTCAGTTTCCCTTCAAAAAATGCCACTGTTTCCTTTCCAGACATGAAAAAAAATCGGTTTTTGACGAAATGCCGCCCCATATGTAGAATGATTACTGTTTATTTCCATTTCTTATCCTTCCTCCCGAAAAATATCTTACCTGTATTCTTATGCTTTCCTGTCAAAAGATGAGCCTACAGTATAACAGGATTATCCGGTAAAATAATACTGCTTTTCTCATATGCTGCCGCCGCCAACTGGCTATTTAGATATTCGTTTTGTACAGCTTTTCGTCTTGCCATCTCATCGTTGTCATTTTCCGTTTCTGTTCCAGTCAATTATAACTTTTCCAATCTTTCCAGAAACGCAACATAGAATTCTCTTTCTTTCATACAAGCCCTCTGAACTTCTATGCTTTTAGGGACATATTCCAGTGGATGGTCTAAATTATATAAAGCCTGTTTCGTTGCCTGAATTGCAGATTCTGTTGTGTTTCCCAAAATGTCGATGTTATCCACATCGACCTCACCCTTCATCTGCTTATTCAGCCTTTGTACCATCATCTGTGATATATGGCTCAACATTCCGTTTTTCTTTATTCCCATACCATTCGCATTTACTTCCTTTGCTGCTTCCATCCATGCATCTTTTACCTCCTGCGGAGCATTCGGACCAATCATATCAAATGCTTTTTCGTTAAAATCCACATCTGCCATATATGGATTTATACTCTCATTTTCCTGTTCGGTATGTTCTGTACTAAATTGAGGAATATTATCCTGTCTGCGTCTGTTTTCGTATGGCACACCATTCATAGAATAGTTGGAACTAATCTGCATATATCAATACCCCTTTTTTATTTGAATTGCATTATTATCATTAGGCTTTCGCTTCAAAAACTGGTCTTTTCTCCAGATAATCCGGTAATTCTTTTAATTCAGAATTCATACCATTCTTTACGGCATTATATTCCTTCCAGTAAATGGAATAAAATTCATCTTTTCTTGTAAGTTCTGCCGGAGTCATTTCGTATCCCCAGCCTGCACCAGTATTTAACAATACATTCACACCCTGACTCTGAATTTGAACACCATAACCACCTGATGTTAAAATAGTGAAATTTAATGTTCCGCCTCCTGCCAGTACAATCTGCTTATCTGCAAGATTCTGATTCTTTCCTTCTGCCTGTTCCAAAAAATCCAGTAAGGTTAATTCTCCGATCCCTTTACATTTTGGATTGGTATTTTGATTTTTCATTGCACTTTTTGCCTGTTGGTACAACTGCTTTCTATCCGGTGCAACCTCTGACAAATATTCTGCCCTTAACTGCAATACCTGCCTTGAAATAGCGTCTTGTTCTGTCTTATCAGTAGCATTGACAGCCTTTTGTGCCAGTTTCTTAATCTCACTCACAAATTCAGTCTGCGTTTTCGTACTTTTTCCTTTCGACGGAATATAAGACCAGTTTGGTTCTCCATTACTACCAGAAGTAATTAACTGTTCCCTTCCAACTGTTCCTATATTTGAAAAAGCGATTCCCATAAATCCACCTCACGGTTCATAAATAAATCTATCTATAACTTTATATCTACTGACTTTCTGCCACTCTACTCTCTGGTGATGCCATCCAATGCACCAATTTGATATTTTCCTTTTATCGAATCCTCTTATGCCTTAACATTACAACTTCCTCCGATAGATGGAGCTGTACCTACTGCCTGTGCTACAACATTCTCGTAATGCTTTTCATATCCGTACCAATTGCAAATATTGTGCGTCTTTCTTCCTGAATTTTCTTCATCTGCTCTTTTCTTTCAGCTCTCCGTTCTGCAAGTTTTTGTTCATTTCTTTCTTTTTCTCTGATTTTCATTCTTCATCAGCCCTTTTTTTTGTTCTTTCGCTTGGGTTCCCTGTAAATAACCCTGGAGCCCATTATTACCATCCTTTATCTATCCATACCTGACGATACTTAACTTCACTACCAGTCATTGATTTAATCATTGAGTCAGCCCATCTATCTAATGCTGGAATTTTTGACAACATATTTTCGTATTTTGTGGCAACCTCTGGATTACTCATCATCCTATTTAAAATCTCAGGAGCAATCCTCACATCTGTTTTTCCTGTACGATTAGCTGTTTTTACATTTTTATCCGAACTTCCTGCCACAATATCTATTTGAGGATTTTTTTCCTGCAATTTTTTTACATAATCTTCCTGACTCTCTTCTGTTTTGCTCACCTGTGAATTTTCCTTTGTTTTTTGAATATCACAAGCTGCCTTTTTAACCGTGTTCTTGTAACCTGATGCATAATACGATGTGTAACTGCTGTTATTGATACCTGTAATTGCCATAATCCTACCTCCCTGTTATTGAAACTTAAAATAATTTCTATTATATTGAACGACTTGGATATTTAATTTCCGTTGATGTAAATTCATCTTCTGCCG
>ENA-OPYX01001822-OPYX01001822.1-human-gut-metagenome-genome-assembly--contig:-NODE-1822-length-10528-cov-4.018364_pt1 | contig 10528 bp, 9 predicted proteins | sample MGYA00242639_ERZ504486 | MGnify/ENA primary metagenome ERZ504486 (study PRJEB26092, sample SAMD00036296) | human gut metagenome | host: Homo sapiens | study: EMG produced TPA metagenomics assembly of... | reverse complement strand
GGTAATTATCCGATTAATTTATTTTAGAATAGATTGACGGTAAAATGACAGTGTGATATAATTTTAGTAGTTTATGAGATTAGAGGAGAATGAGAATGAGTTATATAAGAAATGTTGAATTATCCGACGCGGAAGTGTTGGTTGAAATATACCGTCCGTATGTCGAAAACACAACAATATCATTTGAATGTGAAACGCCGCCTGTAGACGAGTTTAGAAGTCGTATTGAAAATATTTCAAAAAAGTATCCTTACATTGTTATGCTGGAGGACGATGAAATTGTCGGTTATGCATATGCGGGAAGATTTAAAGGACGTAAAGCGTATGATTGGTGCGTTGAAACGACTATATATGTAAGAGAGGACAAAAAGGCGGCGGATACGGTAAAAAGTTGTATCTTGAACTTGAAAAAAGATTGAAGAAACAAAACATTCTTAATATGTATGCTTGTATTGCGTATACGGACAATGAAGATGAGCATTTGACAAACAACAGTATGCAGTTCCACGAGCATATGGGGGTTTAGGCTTATCGGTACATTTAAAAAGTGCGGTTACAAGTTCGACAAGTGGTATGATATGATTTGGATGGAGAAATTTATCGGTGAACATAAGGTTAATCCCGACGCGGTGACAAGACCGGAAATTTAGTTTACAATTTTCGATATGTGTGATAGACTATAAGAACAGTGCATAAAATAGTACATAAGGAGGTTTACATATGGCGAATAAAGTAGAAGATTTAGTCAATGTGATTTTAGACAGCTACAATGAATGTGACATTACAGCGAGAATTGACGAAGAGAATATGCTTAACAAGGATATTCTTATAGAAATTATAGATGAAATAAGAAAAGTGCTTTTTCCGGGCTTTTTTGACAACAACAAGGTCAGAAGTGAATACTTAAAGTTTCTTGTCGGTGAAAGACTGGAATTTATACAGTATCATTTGAAGAAACAGGTATCAAACGCGTTTGCAAATCAAGATGTATGCAGAGAGTGCAGTAAGGCACAGGCAGAGGAAAAAGCTGAAGAAGTTGTTTTTGAATTTTTAAAGAAAATACCGAAAATAAGAGAATACTTAAATACAGACATTCAAGCTGCGTATGACGGTGACCCTGCGGCATACAGCACAGATGAAATAATTTTCTGTTATCCGGGAGTGTTTGCAATCACTGTTTACAGAATTGCTCACGAATTGTGGCTTTTGGGCGTGCCTATGATTCCGAGAATAATGACGGAATATGCTCACAGCACAACAGGTATAGATATTCACCCGGGTGCGACTGTCGGCAAATATTTCTTTATAGACCACGGTACAGGTATTGTTATAGGTGAAACTACCGAAATCGGCGATAATGTAAAAATATATCAAGGTGTTACTTTAGGTGCACTTTCGACAAGAAAAGGTCAGCAGTTAAAGGGCGTTAAACGTCATCCGACTATCAGTGACAACGTTACGATATATTCGGGTACGACTATTCTCGGCGGTGAAACGGTTGTCGGTAAGGGTACGACTATCGGCGGTAATGCGTTTATCGTTAATTCCGTTTCGGAGGGTATGAAAGTCAGCGTGAAAAATCCCGAACTTGAGTATAGTGTCGGAAATGCGTCTATGAAGGACGGTTATTGGGATTGGTGTATATAAAAAAATTGCGAGCCTGTCGACAGCTCCGAAAATCACATCTTGCGATGTAATTTTTGAGTATTTTCAAAGAAAAAATCATAAAGTTCCTCCAAAGTCGAAACTTTAGATTTTAAGTCATTTCTGCCGCACATGTCGCCAGAAATGATTTTTAATGAGGCTGCACCTCAAACTCCTCCAAGAATACAGTAGACAAAACCATAACGGTTTTGTCAGCAATTTGAACATATACAATATGATTTTTGATAATATTTCAGAGGTAAATATCCGCATAAAATCGAAGAATTTTAGCGGATATTTATTTTTTATAAAAAATTTTTCAAAAAGGTATTGACAAATCGGAAAAATGTGCTATAATACAAATCATAGTAATTCCATAGGAAAAGAGAAGAAAGGAAAATGCGATATGATAACACAAAATCTAAAGTATGTACAGAACGGACGAATGTGTTGCTGTTGCTGTAACTAATTCAATAAGAAAGAACAATACACATAAATATAAAAATTGAGAAAGAAAGAGGTACAAAATTATGTCAAATAAGAATTGGAGATTTGAAACAAAGCAATTACACGTTGGTCAGGAACAAGCAGATCCTGTTACAGATTCAAGAGCTGTTCCGATTTATGCATCAACATCATTCGTATTCCACAACTCACAGCACGCAGCTGACCGTTTCGGTTTGAGAGATGCAGGTAACATCTACGGCAGACTTACAAACCCTACAGAAGATATTTTTGAACAGAGAATAGCAGCCCTTGAAGGCGGTGTTGCTGCATTGGCAGTTGCATCGGGTGCGGCAGCTCTTGCTTATACATTCCAAACACTTGCCAAGCAAGGCGATCACATCGTAGCCGCAAAGACAATTTACGGCGGAACATACAACTATCTTGAACATACATTCCCTGAATTCGGTGTTACAACAACATTCGTTGACCCTGAAGTTGACGGTGCATTTGAAGCAGCTATTCAGGATAATACAAAGGCAATCTTCATTGAAACACTTGGTAACCCAAATTCAAACCTAATTGACATTGAAGAAATTGCAAAGATTGCTCACGCACATAACATTCCGCTTGTAGTTGACTCAACATTCGCTACACCTTATCTTGTAAGACCAATCGAATACGGTGCAGACATCGTTGTTCACAGTGCAACTAAGTTTATCGGCGGTCACGGTACTGCAATCGGTGGTGTAATCGTTGACAGCGGTAACTTTGACTGGGCTAAGTCGGGTAAGTTCCCTCACCTTGTAGAGCCTAACGCATCATATCACGGTATCAGCTTTGCAAATGATGTAGGAGCTGCCGCATTTGTAACATATATCAGAGCTATCCTGCTTCGTGACACAGGTGCTACACTTTCACCGTTCCACGCATTCATCTTCTTACAGGGTCTTGAAACTCTATCACTAAGAGTTGAACGTCACGTTGAAAACGCTTTAAAGATTGTTGATTATCTAAACAAGCATCCAAAGGTAGAGGCTGTTCATCATCCGTCACTACCTACAGAGCCAAGCCATGAACTATACAAGAAGTATCTTCCAAACGGCGGCGGAAGTATCTTTACATTTGAAATCAAGGGCGGAGTTGAAGAGGCTCACAAGTTTATCGATAACCTTGAAATCTTCTCGCTTCTTGCAAATGTCGCAGACTCTAAGTCACTTGTAATTCACCCGGCTACAACTACTCATTCACAGTGCAATGAACAGGAACTTGCAGAACAGGGTATTAAGCCAAATACAATAAGACTATCAATCGGTACAGAAAATATTGATGACCTTATTGCAGCTCTTGACGACGCATTCAACGCCGTTGACTAATTTTAAGTAAATTGTGTTAAAAGTCAGAAAGAAGGAATTAAAATGTCAAAGATATATCAGAAAATTACAGATCTTATCGGTGGTACACCGCTATTGGAACTTGCAAACTATGAAAAGAAGAATAACCTTGAAGCAACCGTTCTTGGTAAACTTGAATACTTTAACCCTGCCGGTTCGGTAAAAGACAGAATCGCAAAGGCAATGGTTGATGAGGCTGAACAAGAGGGTAAGTTAAAGGAAGGTTCTGTTATCATCGAGCCAACATCAGGTAATACAGGTATCGGTCTTGCGTCGGTTGCCGCTGCAAGAGGTTATAAAATTATAATCACAATGCCTGAAACAATGAGTATTGAAAGACGTAATCTATTAAAAGCATACGGTGCCGAACTTGTTTTGACAGACGGTGCAAAGGGTATGAAAGGTGCTATCGAAAAGGCTAAGGAACTTGCTGAAACAACAGAAAACAGCTTTATCCCAAGCCAGTTCACAAACCCTGCAAACCCTGCTTATCACAGAGCAACAACAGGCCCTGAAATCTGGGCAGATACAGACGGTAAAGTTGATATATTTGTTGCCGGCGTAGGTACAGGCGGTACAGTTACCGGTGTAGGACAGTATCTAAAGTCACAAAACCCTGACGTCAAGGTTGTTGCAGTTGAGCCTGCAGGCTCACCGGTATTGTCACAAGGCAAAGCAGGTGCGCACAAAATTCAAGGTATCGGTGCAGGTTTCGTTCCTGAAACTCTTGATACAAAGGTTTATGACGAAATCATTACTGTTGAAAACGAAGACGCATTCAAGACAGGCAGAGACATTGCCCGCAGTGAAGGTGTACTTGTAGGTATTTCATCAGGTGCAGCTGTTTGGGCAGCTACAGAGCTTGCCAAACGCCCTGAAAACAAGGGTAAGACAATCGTAGCTCTTTTGCCTGATACAGGTGAAAGATATTTGTCAACTCCTATGTTTGCTGAATAATTCAGTATTTAAAATTTGTTCACTATTCAAAAGATGGCAAAAAATGCCATCTTTTTGAGTACGCTTTTTTTTGGACATTGTAGTTGCTATAATATAATCATAATAAAGCTAAATTGTCAAAGTGAAGTTGGGGTTTTGAGGGTAAAAAACGAGAAAATTTTCTAAGATCACCTTGACAAAAACGGAGGTAAATATTATGGTTATAGTGGGAACAATACTTATAAGTGTAGGAGCGTCAATACTTTTTGTATTAAAGGTTAATTCGGTAAAGGATATATAAGTTTTGGCGCTGTCTGCATATTGTGTAAGGAGATGAGAATATGCAGATAAATGAACTTGTGACATTTGCGGCGGATGTCGGCAGAGGTTTGCTTGAAAGCGGTGCGGAAACGAGTCGTGTCGAAGATACGGTTGAGAGGATAATACGGCATTTTTATGACGGTAAAAGTGAGGTTTTGGTCGTAATGACAGGACTGTTTGTCACTGTCGGCGATGTTACAAAAACGGTCAGAGTTCGCAGACGGACTATAAACCTTGATAAAGTATCGAAAATTAATATGATGTCACGAGATATTGCTGATGATAAAATCGACTTTGAAGAGGCTTTAAAACGCTTTGAATATATAATGGTGCAGAAACCTTATCCGTTATGGGTGAAAACTGTTGCGGTAGCGTTTTGCTGTGGATTTTTTACGTTGTTGTTTGGCGGTAATGCGTTTGACGGACTTAATTCGTTTGTGGTCGGTGCGGTTATCAATGTTTTTATATGGTTTTTGAGAAAACATCATACGGCGGAGTTTATTATAACATTTTCGGGCGGAGTTGTTATTGCGTTGCTGATATTACTCTTTTATGCAATAGGTTTGGGAAAAAATATTAATCCTATGATAACGGGAGCTATTATGCCGCTTGTACCAGGTTTGGCAATAACTAATGCAATTCGTGATATTATTGCCGGAGATTACCTTTCGGGCGGTGCGAGATTGTTTGATGCGGTAGTCGTGGCGATTGCACTTGCCACAGGTGCGGGCAGTGTTATGTACATTTTCGGTCATATGACGGGAGGTGTTATGGGATGATTTTTCTTGAAATGTTTGTCGCTTTTGCGGCGACAATGGCTTTTGCAGTGATATTTAACGTGAGCCGAAGTGAATTGATATTTTGCGGAATCGCAGGTTTAGTCGCAGAGGGGGTGTATTTGTTTACACTTAGAATAAGCGACGAAACGGCACTTGCTATATTTGTTGCGTCTATTGCCGTGACGGTATTGTCACGAATTTTGGCGAATGTAAGACGTATGCCAGTTACGGTTTATTTGATTTCGGGAATAATATCACTTGTACCCGGTGCGGGTATGTATAACACTGTTTATAACATCATATCGTCGGACTATATGAAAGCAATGTACACAGGTGTTGATACAATAAAAGTTGCCGTAGCGATTGCGGTGGGGATTGTACTTGTATTTGCATTGCCGAATAAAATGTTTTTCAAGAGAAAATAATGCCAATTTAGATTTTTTCTCTGAAAATACTCAAAAAATACATTGCAAGATGTGATTTTATGAGCTGTCGACAAAATATCGACAGCTCATATACTTTGGCTTGACAGAAACGATGTTGTATAGTACAATAGGCAAGATAGAAGTAAAAATTATACACCGCATTTTTACGGTGCAGGAGGAAAGGATTTTACGATAGTAATGAAAAAGATAATTGCCGTTATGGCGGTGCTTATAACGCTTTTTTCAATGGGTAATGTGTCGGCAAGTGCGGCGGCAAAGGTTGCGGCACTGATGTATCACAGTGTGACAACTGATTCGTCACGTTGGAATGACTATACAATATCACCCGAACAGCTTGACGCGGATATACAATACTTTAAAAGCTGCGGATATATACCGATGACCGCGACAGAACTCGCAACGGCGAATATGGCTGATATTGACAACAGAAAAATATTGCTTTTGACATTTGATGACGGATACTCAAACTTCTATACGGAGGTATTTCCGATATTAAAGAAAAATGACGCAAAGGCTACAATGTTTTTGATTGGCTCATACATAGACCGTTACGGTTATTTGACTGCTGACGAAACATATGAAATGGCGAACAGCGGACTTGTCGAAATAGGCAATCACACAAACGGTATTCACAGTATGCCTAAGGAACAGTTAAAGGCGATTTACAACAATACAAACGCTTGCGGCGATATACTCGCTGATATTCAGAGTAACGGAGAAATTTTGAAAGAAGTTACCGGAAAAGATGTGACAAGTATTTCGTGGCCGTACGGATATTATACGACAACACTCGATAATGCGGTTAAAAGTCAGCTTGGTTATAAGATTTCATTCAGTACGGTGTACGGTGTGAATTTCTTTACCGGCAATACATACAGTCCGTTAAAACGTATGAACAGAGAATACTCTGCCGGAACTCAACAGGTGTTTGACAGGGCAAACGGTAAATTTTATTAATCATCAGCGGTACGGTGAAAAGTACCGCTGTTTTTATAAATGAGGGGTAGTATGATATGAATAGAATAGAGATTAAAGATTTTTCGATAAAAATAGATAAAGATAAAGTATTAAAAACTTTGGGGTGTTTTGAGGGGAGCAGTGTGTATGAAACTGTTTCTTCTTATTTTGACGAGCTTGAAGAAACGGTGATGGATTTACTGTCCCCGCGTGCAGTTGCCGTAACGGAGGATATGAAAGCATATTGCATACTTACGGTCGGTGAAAAAATTAGCGGAATATCAAAAAGCTTTTTTGATAACGGTGAGGGTATGAAAGGTATACTTGTTGACGCAATGGCGGACGAGTATCTTTTTATGATGGATGATGTGCTTGCCGAAAATATAAAGCTTTTGTGTGCAAAAAAGTCTTGGGGTGTTAAAAAACGTCTTGATGCACCGAAAGATTTTCCTCTTTCTCAACAATCCGTTATTGTCGTGAAAACAGGCGTTGACGGAATAAAAATGACAAGCGGTTTTATGTTTGAACCCGTAAAAACTTTTGGCTACATACTTGAATTTACGACTGATGAAAAGGTATTTAACGCACAGCACGACTGTTCAAAGTGTTCTAATTTTGACTGCCCGAGAAGAAGCAATATAAAAAATCGGCAGATTTGAAGTGCTGTCGAGTTATGAGTATAAACCGAATTTTAAAGAGGGTGACAGTGCAGTCTGTATTGATATAGGTACAACTACTGTTGCTTTTGAACTTGTGACGGACAAGGGGACACTAAAAACATACAGAACAATTAATCCGCAAAGACGTTTCGGACTGGATGTTCTTTCAAGAATCGAGTCGGCAAACAGAGGAAGGTTGGACGAGCTTTCGGCTGTTATGCGTTATACGATTATAAGCGGATATAAAAAAGTAACCGAAGAATTTGGGGACACTAAAAAAGTTGTTGTCGCGGGCAATACAACAATGGTACATCTGCTTATGGGATATTCTTGCGGTACACTCGGTGAATATCCTTTTAAATCAAAACACTTGGGGACAATAAAAACTACGCTTGACAAAGTTACAAAAAGTAAGGTTTCGCCGATTGAAACCGTTATATACGGCGGTATATCTGCGTTTGTGGGCGGCGATATAGTGAGCGGACTTTATATGAGTGATTTTGATAAATCGGATAAGGTTAATATGTTTATTGACCTGGGTACAAACGGTGAAATGGCGTTGGGCAATAAGGATAAAATGATTGTTACGTCTACTGCCGCAGGACCTGCTTTTGAGGGCGGAAGAATTTCGTGCGGAATAGGTTCGGTTGACGGTGCGGTATGCGGTGTTGATTTAAAAATGGGGACACTAAAAACTATCGCGGATAAACCGCCTGTCGGTCTTTGCGGAACGGGTATAATTGAGTTGGTTTCGGAATTGCTTGACGAAAAATAATTGATAAAACGGGTCTTTTAAATGACGACTATTTTATAAACGGTTATAAGGTCGCGGAGGACGTTGTGTTTACGCAAAATGATATTCGTCAGGTGCAAATGGCAAAATCGGCGGTGAGAGCCGGTATTGATGTGCTTGCAAAGTCGTGGGGAACAGAGCTTTCGCAAATTGATACGGTGTATCTTGCCGGCGGTTTCGGTTACGGTCTTTCGATTGAAAAGGCTTGCAATATCGGAATATTGCCGCGTGAGTTTTTGGGTAAGACGAAAGTTATCGGTAACAGCTCGCTCGGCGGTTGCGTCAAGTATGCCGAAAGGCAGGACGGCGATGAAAGAATCGGTCGTATAAAGGAAATCAGTTCCGAAATTTCACTCGGAAACAGTGAAGATTTTGAAAAATTGTATATCGAATATATGAATTTTTGAAAGAAATAAAAAGTTACGCAAAACTAACAACGGCATAGTTAAGCCATATTCGAAAAACATCAATATTTTTTTGAAAAAAATTCAAATTTTTTGTTGCATAATCATAAAAATAATGCTAAAATATATGTTAGATTGGCACAACAGAGTGAACCATAGCAAACATTGTACACTCTGATGAGAAAAAAATTAATTTTTAGAGGAGGTTTAACTATGTCATACGCACAAGACGTACTAGCAAAGTTAAAAGAGAAAAACGCAAGCGAGCCTGAATTTATACAGGCGGCAACAGAGGTTCTAACATCACTTGAACCTGTATTTGAGAAGCATCCTGAATTCGAGAAGGCTTCATTGCTTGAGAGAATAGTAGAGCCTGAGAGACAGATTATGTTCCGTGTTCCTTGGGTTGACGACAACGGTAAGGTACAGGTAAACAGAGGTTTCAGAGTACAGTTCAACAGTGCTATTGGTCCATACAAGGGCGGTCTAAGACTTCACCCATCAGTAAACCTTGGTATTATCAAGTTCCTTGGTTTTGAACAGATTTTCAAGAACTCACTTACAACACTTCCAATCGGCGGTGGTAAAGGCGGTAGTGACTTCGATCCTAAGGGTAAGTCAGACAGAGAAGTTATGGCATTCTGCCAGAGCTTTATGACAGAGCTTTTCAGACATATCGGTGCTGATACAGACGTTCCTGCCGGTGATATCGGTACAGGTGCAAGAGAAATCGGATTTATGTTCGGTCAATATAAGAGATTAAAGGACGTATATGAAGGCGTTCTTACAGGTAAAGGTTTAACTTGGGGCGGTTCACTTGCAAGAACTCAGGCTACAGGCTATGGTCTTGTATACTACGCTCAGGAAATGCTTAAGGATTTGGGTACTGACTTTAACGGTAAGACAGTTGCTATTTCAGGTGCAGGTAACGTTGCTATTTACGCTTGTGAAAAGGCACAGCAGCTTGGTGCAAAGGTTATCACTGTTTCTGACTCAAACGGTTACGTTGTTGATGAAGAAGGTATCGACCTTGCAGCAGTTAAGGAAATCAAGGAAGTTAAGAGAGGCAGAATTAAGGATTATCTTAACTACAGACCAAATGCTAAGTATGTTGAAGGTGCAGGTCTATGGCAAGCAGTTAAGGTTGATGTTGCTCTTCCATGTGCTACACAAAACGAATTGCTTATTGACGACGCTAAGGCTCTTGTTGCAAACGGTACAATGATCGTTGCAGAAGGTGCAAATATGCCTACAACTCTTGAGGCTACACAATATCTACAAGAAAACGGCGTTTACTTTGCTCCTGGTAAAGCATCAAATGCCGGTGGTGTTGCTACTTCAGCTCTTGAAATGAGCCAGAACTCACAAAGACTTTCATGGACATTTGAAGAAGTTGATGAAAAGCTACATAACATTATGATTACAATTTACAAGAATTCTGTTGCTGCAGCTAAGGAATATAACTGCGAAATCGGTGGAAAGACTAACCTTGTTGCCGGTGCTAATATTGCCGGATTTATGAAGGTTGCTGACGCTATGATGGCTCAGGGCGTTTGCTAATTATAATATTTTGAATTTTAAAAGGTGTTTCCGATCGGAAACACCTTTTTTGTATTGATTGATGTATTTTATTGTATTATGCACCTCTCAGTCAACTGCGTTGACAGCTCCCCTCAAGGGGAGCCTTTATGAAGTTCATCGGCAATTTTATTCGTAGGATACGGTACCTCAACGTTCCGTATCCCTTACCA
>ENA-OPYX01001821-OPYX01001821.1-human-gut-metagenome-genome-assembly--contig:-NODE-1821-length-10529-cov-2.961738_pt1 | contig 10529 bp, 12 predicted proteins | sample MGYA00242639_ERZ504486 | MGnify/ENA primary metagenome ERZ504486 (study PRJEB26092, sample SAMD00036296) | human gut metagenome | host: Homo sapiens | study: EMG produced TPA metagenomics assembly of... | reverse complement strand
GTCCCGTATACGTTTTTGATTGCAAAAAACGCAATCAAACGGACAACCTCTGTGCGGTACAAATATCGGTATATTATACGTTTTCATAGTTACTGTACTTTTCCCATGATTTAAGCAAAAGTATGTGCCGCATTTTGTTCAGCCTCTTTTTTGCTGTGACCTGTTCCTTTATTTTTAGGAACATCATCGACAAGCACTTCAACTTCAAACACTTTGTTGTGATCCAAACCGGATTCGCCGATTGTTCTGTATGTGACTTTGCCCTGTGTACCTTTTTGAAGTGCCTCTTGTAGCATTGTTTTATAGTCGGCATATCCGTGACCTGTCACAACTTCGTTAATCGCCTCACGCATAAGGTCAATTACCCATTTTCTTGCCGTTTCCATACCGCCGTCAAGATAAATTGCCGCCAAAACTGCCTCAAATGCGTCTGAAACAATAGACGCTCTCTGACGTCCGCCTGTCATTTCTTCACCCTTACCAAGCAATATAAATTTGCTAAGCGAAATTTTCTTAGATATTTCGTTAAGCGACTGTTCGCAGACAAGCGTTGCACGATATTTTGAAAGCCAGCCCTCGTCAACATTCGGCAAACGTCTGAATATATAGTCACTGATTATAACACTCAAAACAGAATCGCCCAAAAATTCAAGACGTTCGTTATTTTCTTTTTTACACTCATTCGCATATGAGCTGTGTGTAAGTGCCGTTTCTAAAAGATTAACATTTTTAAATGTGTAACCGATTTTCTCTTGTACGTTTTTCATAACAGATTTCCTTTCTCTGTACATACACTGCTCTAAAGAGTGAACCGTTCACCGCTTAGAGCAATCCACATAACAGTAGAGGGTGCCTTAAAAAGACATCCTCTATTGTTTAAGTTTATTTAATTAATCTTCGTACTTTTTCATTACGATAGTTGCATTATGACCGCCAAATCCAAGTGAATTTGACATTGCAACTTTAACTTCCTGTTCTCTGCCCTTATTCGGAACTACATCCAAATCACAAGCAGGATCAGGTGTATTGTAATTGATTGTTGCAGGAATGTAACTATCTTTTATAGCCAATGCACAAACGATTGCCTCGACACCGCCTGCCGCACCCAAAAGGTGACCTGTCATTGACTTTGTTGAGCTTACTGCAACGTTCTTAGCCGCGTCGCCAAGAGCCTCTTTTATGGCTTGTGTTTCAAACTCGTCATTGTACTTTGTTGATGTACCGTGAGCGTTGATGTATGTTACATCTTCAGGCTTTAAACCTGCGTCTTCGATTGCAAGTGACATAGCCTTTGCACCGCCGACACCGCCCGGAATAGGGCTTGTGATGTGGTAAGCATCATCAGTTGCACCGTAGCCGACAAGTTCACAATAAATATGAGCTCCTCTCTTCTTTGCGTGTTCAAGTTCTTCTATAACTATAAAGCCTGCACCTTCACTTAGAACAAATCCGTCACGTTCTGCGTCAAACGGTCTTGACGCTGTTTTAGGATCGTCATTTCTTGTTGACATAGCTTTCATATTACAGAAACCTGCAAATGCAAGCGGACTTACAGCCGCCTCTGCACCGCCTGCGATGATAACATCGTTAGCACCGTGCTGAATATGTCTTAAAGCGTCACCGATAGCGTTTGTACCCGAAGCACAAGCTGTAACGATATTTTCATTTACACCTCTTGCTCCGTACTTAATAGCAATCTGTGCAGCGCCCATATTACCTATCATCATAGGAATAAAGAACGGACTTACACGTCCCGGACCTCTGTCAAGAAGTGACTTATGCTGTTCCTCAAGAGTATGGATACCGCCGATACCCGAACCTGTTATAACTCCGACTTTCCAAGGGTCTTCGTCTTCCATATTAAGACCAGAATCCTTAACAGCCTCATCAGCCGCTACCATTGCAAGCTGAGTATATCTGTCCATTTTACGAGCGTCTTTCTTCTCGATAAAATCAGTCGGCTCAAAATTCTTAACTTCACCGGCAATCTGTGTCTTAAAATCAGTTGCGTCAAAAAGTGTTACTTTATCAATACCGCATTTACCTGCTTTGATACCGTTCCAAAATTCTTCAACGTTATTTCCTATAGGGGTTACAGCACCTAAGCCTGTTACAACAACTCTTCTCATTTAGTTACCTCCTATTGTTTATCCTTATCTATATAATAAAATTAATTTCTTTTTTTCAAAAAAAATTTCATGCCTTGCACCAAGAGTATTGATACAAGGCACGACTTCGTATCTTACGCATGACTCTTAATATATTCAACTGCGTCGCCTACTGTGCTGATCTTTTCAGCATCTTCATCAGGGATTTCGATATCAAATTCTGTTTCAAGACCCATGATAAGTTCAACAACGTCCAATGAGTCTGCACCCAAATCGTCAACGAATGATGCTTCCAAAGTTACTTCATCTGCATCAACACTTAGTTGGTCAACGATAACGTTCTTTACTCTTTCAAATTCCATTATTCACTTGCACCCCCTTTCAGTAATGTTTATATAAATTCTAAACGAATTATATACATATTATATTACATAACAAGTCCGCCGTCAACATTTATTACTTGACCTGTAACGTATTTTGACATATCAGATGCCAAAAATGCAACAACATCTGCAATATTTTCAGTTTCTCCGAATTCCCCAAGCGGAATTGAATCAAGATATTTCTTCTTTACATCATCAGACAATACGTCTGTCATAGCAGAACGGATAAAGCCCGGTGCTACTGCGTTACATCTGATACCTCTTGATGCAAATTCCTTTGCTGTTGTCTTTGTAAGACCGATAAGACCTGCTTTTGAGGCAACATAGTTTGCCTGACCCGGATTACCCATAACACCTACGATTGACGCCATATTGATTATAGCACCGCTTCTTTGTTTCATCATAGGTCTTGCAACTGCCTTGATACAATTAAATGCACCCTTTAGATTTATATCCATAACAAGATCCCAATCGTCTTCTGACATTCTAATCATAAGACCGTCTCTTGTAATGCCTGCGTTATTAACAAATATGTCGATATGACCGAATTTATCCATAGTTTCCGATACAAGTTTCTGAACATCTTCGGTATTTCTTACATCGCCTTTAACAACTATACATTCTACTCCAAGCTTTTTAACTTCTTCACAAGTTTCGTCTGCATAATCCGATGAAGGAATATCGTTTATAACGATATTTGCACCGTGTGACGCAAGTTTTAGGGCGATTGATTTACCTATACCTCTGCCCGAGCCTGTAATTACCGCTGTTTTACCTTTTAACATTTCTTTATCTCCTCTCTGTTATGCGTTAAGACCTTCAAGAGTCTTTTCAAGTGACGCCATGTCCTCTACGTTAAACACCTTTACATCTCTTGAAACTTTCTTTATAAATCCGCTAAGTGCCTTACCCGGTCCGACTTCAACGAATGTATCAACTCCGTCTGCTATCATTCTTCTGATAGTTTCTTCCCATTTAACAGATGAAGATACTTGCTTGATTAAAAGCGGTTTAATATCTTCCTTTGAAGAAACGTAATCAGCAGTTACGTTTGTGATTACAGGAATTTGCATATCCTTAACTTCTACATTTTCAAGTTCTTTTGCAAGTTTTTCGCCTGCGCCTATAAGCATGGCACAATGGAACGGAGCTGAAACAGGAAGCTTTAAAGCACGTTTTGCGCCCTTTTCCTTTGCCAATTCACAACACTTATCCACTGCCGCAACTTCACCCGATACAACGATTTGACCAGGACAGTTAAAGTTTGCAGGTGAACAAATACCGACTTTTGACGCCTCTTCGCAGCAAGCGATAACGTCCTCTGCGGAAAGTGCGATAATAGCCGCCATAGCGCCTTTTCCTACAGGCACTTCCTCCTGCATATACTTACCGCGTTTTTTTACAAGTCTTACACCGTCGGCAAATTCCATTGAACCCGACGCAATGTGTGCAGTATATTCACCAAGGCTAAGTCCGGCAACAACGTCAGGCTAATACCTTTTTCTTGCAATACTCTAAGTGCCGCAACGCTCATTGTAACGATTGTCGGCTGTGTGTTCTCTGTAATCATAAGAGTTTCACTGTCGCCGTTCCAAATCATATCCTTTATATCAAAGCCAAGTGCCTCACTTGCCTCGTCAAATGTCTTATCGGCAATCGGGAAGTTTTCGGCAAGTTCCTTACCCATTCCGACAGCTTGTGCGCCTTGTCCTGCAAATACAAATGCTAATTTACCCATTATATTTATTTTCCTTTCTTAATTTATCTAATAAGAAATTCTTATTTAAGTTTAGAAGTAATTGTTTCAATAACTGCCTCTGTACCGTCAAAATAACTCTTGATTATGTCTGCACAAGGTTGAATTTCGTGTACCATAGCGGCTGATTGACCAGCCATAAGTGAACCGGTTTGTGTGTCACCTTCTTCAAATGCACGTCTTAGACCGCCAACGCCAAGTGCTTCTATTTCTTCAAATGACGCACCTTGCTTTTCAAGTTTGTCATATTCACGAGTAAGTTTGTTTTTAAGTGCTCTTACAGGCGCACCTGTTGATCTGCCCGTAACAACCGCATCTCTGTCTTTTGCCTTTATAACGGCTTGCTTATAGTTATCGTGTGCGATACACTCTGTTGAGCAGATAAATCTTGTACCGACTTGAATACCGTCTGCGCCAAGTGCAAATGCCGCAACAGCACCTCTGCTGTCAGCTATACCGCCTGCCGCTACAACCGGAATACTTACCGCGTCAACAACCTGCGGTACAAGTACCATTGTTGTAAGTTCACCGATATGTCCACCTGCCTCTGTACCCTCTGCGACAATTGCGTCTGCACCGTCTTTTTCCATCTTCTTTGCCATTGCAACACTTGCAACAACCGGCATAATCTTAATTCCTGCCTCTTTAAGTGACGGTATGTATTTACCCGGATTACCGGCACCTGTTGCAACCACTGCCGGCTTTTCTTCTATAATAACCTGCATAACTTCTTCAACGAACGGTGACATCATCATTACGTTTACGCCAAAAGGCTTATCTGTCAGTGACTTTGCCTTTTGAATTTGCGCTCTTACAACGTCCGCCGGTGCATTTCCTGCCGCGATAAGTCCGATACCGCCGCCGTTTGAAACAGCTGCCGCAAGTTCGGCTGTAGCTACCCACGCCATACCGCCTTGAATAATAGGATATTCAATACCAAGCAATTCACATAATCTTGTCTTCATTTCTCTTCTCCCTTTCTTATTTAACGTATTTGTTTTACCACTCAATAAGTGCCGCACCCCATGTAAGTCCGCCGCCGAAGCCTACAAGTACAACCTTGTCGCCCTTTTTAATTCTGCCTTGCTGAACCGCCTCTGTAAGTGCAACAGGGATACAAGACGCTGATGTGTTACCGTACTTTTCAAGGTTCAAAAATACCTTTTCATCAGTGATACCCATTCTCTTTACGGCACTTTCAACAATTCTGTAGTTAGCCTGGTGAGGTACAACAAGTGCAATATCGTCCCAAGTCAATCCTGCACTGTTTACAACTCTTGCACTTGCGTCTGCCATTGCTTTAACGGCAAACTTCATAACAGCTTGTCCTGCCATCCAAATAGTATCTTTTCTGTGGCTTATTCTCTTTTCCGTTTCTTCTTCATCATTTCTGTATGCAAGACTTGTTATAGCGTGACCGCTTGAGCCGTCTGCACCGATGTCTGTTGCGATAATACCCTGTTCTTCACTTGCAGACACAACTGCCGCACCTGCCGCGTCACCGAACAATACGCAAGTTGCTCTGTCTTTATAATCTGTAGCCTTGCTTAATGTGTCGGCACATACTACAACGATATGCTTGTATGTTCCTGCTTTTATAAACTGTTCTGCGATAGTAAGACCTGTAACAAATCCCGAGCAAGCCGCATTATAGTCAAATGCCGCCGCATTTACCGCGCCAAGATTGCTTTGTACAACACAAGCACAAGCCGGTGTGAAGTAATCAGGTGTAACTGTTGCAAGCATTATAAGGTCAATATCCTCAGGTGTAAGTCCTGCATTTTCAATAGCACGCTTAGCGGCGATTGTTGCCATATCCGTTGTATATTCGTTGTCGGCCGAAATATGTCTTTCCTTTATGCCTGTACGTCTTGTTATCCATTCGTCGTTTGTATCAACAATGCTTTCCATATACGCATTGTCATATACCTTTTCCGGAACATATCCGCCTACACCTGTTATCTTTGCATTAATCATTACTCTTTTCCTCCATACAGTTTATATTATTAACTATTTCTTCTATTAAGTTTGTTTCAACAAATTTCTTTGCCTGTCTGATTGCAGAAAATACTGCTTTACCGTCTGATGAGCCGTGTCCTTTTATAACAGGTCGTTTTGTACCTAAAAGCGGTGCACCGCCGTATTCACGGTAATCCATAGACTGTTTAAACTCATTCAAGCCGCCCATTACAAATATTGCACCGATCTTTGTAAACAAGTTTTCATAAATATATTTTTAACTTTCGTACTTACGACGTGTCCCATACCCTCAACGGTTTTAAGTATTACATTTCCGACAAAACCGTCACAGGTAATTACGTCAGCCGTACCTTCCATAACATCTCTGCCCTCAATATTGCCGATAAAGTTTATAGGTGCTTTTTTCAAAAGCGGGAATGTTTCCTTTGTAAGTTCATCGCCCTTGCCTTCTTCTTCACCGTTTGACATAAGTCCGACAGTCGGACTTTCAATTCCGAGTACATTCTTCATATATATACTGCCCATAATACCGAACTGAACAAGATTTTCAGGTTTGCAGTTTGTATTTGCACCGGCGTCTATGAGCATTTTCGGTCCTTTTGCACTCGGCAGAAGCGTTGCAAGTGCAGGTCTTAAAATCCCCTTTATTCTTCCGACAATAAGCAATCCCGATGCTAAGAGTGCACCTGTATTACCCATCGAAAGCATTGCATCCCCCTCGCCTTTTTTCAGCATATTTGCCGCAACGACCACCGATGCATTTTTCTTGCTTCTTACCGCCTTTGCCGGTTCTTCGTGGTTTGTTATCACTTCATCAGCATTCGCTATACTGATTTTATCATTTGGGTAGTCATATGCCGAAAGTTCCTTTTCGACAACCTCTTTTTTGCCGACAAGAACTATTTCCACATCAAGTTCCTTTACCGCTCTTACAGCCGCCTCGACAGGCGCCATAGGAGCATTGTCACCACCCATTGCATCTACTATAATCTTCATCTTTCCTCCGACTATTTCACATCAGTCATAACAAGGCTGAATTTCCCTCTGAATACTTCGTTCATATTTGCCTTTATGACAACACGAACGATATATCCTCCGTCTTTACTCTCATAACGTCCGACTTGGCAATCAATCTTTCACCTGCGTGTGCCTCGTGCATATATTCACATTTGCTACTTTCACCAGTGCCGCCTTCGCGTCATAACGCTTAGTGCCAAATTTCTGCAAAAGCATATATACACTGTCCTTTTATTATGTCAGTACCGTCAAAGGTCATCGTATCATCGGCTTTTAAGCACCGATATTCCGTCATGATACAAGTTAAGGTCAAGCACTTCGCCAACCGCTGTATCCGCTACCAAACCTTCTTCCGCCACCGACTTTATTCTTTCACGATATTCTGCTATACCAAGTTCCGCTCTGTCAAAACGAATAGTGGACACGCTCACGTTACAAGCCTGTGCAAGTTCTTCGTCTTTCAAAAAACGGATTTTTGTTTTATTTTTCTGAGCAATACTCATGACGTTTCTTTTTCAATATTGTTCTTGTCACTTTCAAGCGTTCCTTTCTATGTTTTTCGACATTTATTAATTATTGTTAGTAGTAGGTACTAAATCAATAACCTCAATGATTATATACTATCGTTAATAACTTTGCAATATTTTCTTGCAAATAAACTTAAATATTGTTCAATATGTTTAAATATATTGTTCTAATATGTTCATAATTACCCATAGATACAAAATATTGTGTCTGTGTAGTCTGTTTAACACCTGCTACCAACACCATATTGTATCCGTAAATCATCATTTTTTATGATTATAAACGCAAAAACAGACAAACAATAATGTTTTGTCTGTTTTTTATATTGCATTTTATGGAATTATTTATCTGAATTGTCACATTTCTTGTAACAGAAGTCACAATTATTTTCAAGCGGTGCTTCACCCTTTTTGCTTCTGTAATCGTTGATTGCAGACTGAATAGCCTCTTCAGCAAGAACAGAGCAGTGAATTTTTTCTTTCGGAAGTCCGTCAAGTGCCTCCATAACCGCTTTATTTGTAAGAGCAAGTGCCTCGTCAACAGTCTTACCCTTAACCATTTCAGTTGCCATTGAACTTGTTGCAATAGCCGCACCGCAACCGAATGTCTTGAACTTAACGTCTTTTATAACATCGTCTTGAATATCCATATATATCTTCATAATATCACCGCACTTTGCATTGCCGACTTCACCGACTGCATTTGCGTTGTCTATCTGGCCTACATTTCTTGGATTTGAGAAATGGTCCATAACTTTTTCACTGTACATAATTAATTATCTCCTTTCTCTACACCCTCATATAAAGGTGACATATCTCTTAATCTTTGTATAATCGGAGGAAGTACCTCTACTACGTAGTCAACATCCTCCACTGTTGTTTCATCGCCTACACTGAGTCTTAGCGAACCGTGAGCAATTTCGTGAGGTAAACCTATTGCAATAAGAACGTGTGACGGATCAAGCGAACCCGACGCACAAGCACTTCCGCTTGACGCCGCAACGCCTTTCATATCAAGCATCATCAATATTGATTCGCCCTCAACATATTGGAATGAGAAGTTTACGTTGTTGCAAAGTCTGCCCTCGTCCTCAGGACCGTTAAGACGGCAATAAGGAATATTCTTTCTGATACCCTCAATCAATCTGTTACGCATTTTCTTTGCGTGTTCGATATTTTCATCAAGGTTTTCCGTTGCAAGCTCAAGTGCCTTTGCAAGACCTGCTATGCCTGCAAGATTTTCCGTTGCGGCTCTCTTTCCTCTTTCCTGTCCTCCGCCGTGAATAAGGTTGTCTATTCTTATACCGTTTCTGATGTACAACATTCCGACACCCTTAGGGCCATGGAACTTATGTGCAGAAAGTGAAAGCAAGTCAACACCTAAATCCCGCAAATCTATCTTCATATGTCCGATAGCCTGTACTGCGTCCGTATGGAAAATAACTCTGTGTTTCTTTGCAATTTCCGCAATTTCCTTAATTGGCTCAACTGTTCCGATTTCATTGTTAGCTGTCATTATTGAAATAAGTATTGTATTGTCCTTTATAGCGTCCTCAACAGCTTTCGGACTTACAAAACCGTATTCGTCAACATCAAGATAAGTAACTTCAAAGCCATGCTTTTCAAGATATTCGCAAGTGCTTAAAATTGCGTGATGTTCGATTTTGCTTGTTATAATGTGGTTGCCCTTCGACTTGTTTGCAAGTGCAATACCTTTTATCGCCCAGTTGTCAGCCTCACAACCGGAACCAGTAAAATAAATTTCGTTTACGTTTTTTGCATTAAGACTTTCGCAACGCTCTCTCTAAGCTTATAAAGTGCCTGTTCGGCATCCCTGCCTATTTTATAGAATTTCGATGACGCATTGCCGTATATATCTGTATAATATGGCATCATTGCATCAAGAACTTCGTTTTTTTAAGGCTTGTAGTAGCATTGTTGTCCATGTATACTGAATTCATTAAAATCATCTCCTGTATTAAACTTGAACATTTGAATAACTGTTCAAGCATATTTTACTTCATATTTCCTACTTTGTCAATAGGTTTTGTAGATTTTCTTTCTTTTATTCTATACAAAATTTATGTCTGTTTTATATCATTGCTTTATTTAATATTCCAATTTTATTTATTGCTATACTTCTTATTTTGAGATATAATATATATTAACAATGTAGTTTTGAGGAGATAAAAATGAACATTACCGGTATTATAGCAGAATACAACATTTTTCACAACGGACACAAATATCAAATTGACGAAATAAAAAAACATTCGGAACGCAGTGATTGCCGTAATGAGCGGCAGTTTTGTACAGCGTGGTGACGTTGCGATAACGGATAAATGGTCACGTGCAAAAAACAGCACATTTCGGGCGGTGTTGACCTTGTTATTGAACTTCCTGTATGTTATGCGTTAAATGCCGCACCGAATTTTGCGACAGGCGGTATTAATATTTTAAACGCACTCGGTGTTATCAACAACATTTGTTTCGGCTCTGAATCAGGCAGTATCGATGAACTTATGTCTGCCGCAGAATTGCTTGAAACGAAAACAGCGAAATATCCGAAAAATAAAAAAATACGTTATGGGCGGTATGAGTTATCCAAACGCGCTCACAAAGGCATATTCCGCACTTATCCCGTCAGATATATTGTCTTGAGCCAAACAACATTCTTGCAACGGAATATATTCGTGCATTAATCCGCTCTGACAGCAAATCAAGCCTATGACCGTCAAACGTCACAAAGCAGGCTACCACG
>ENA-OPYX01001820-OPYX01001820.1-human-gut-metagenome-genome-assembly--contig:-NODE-1820-length-10530-cov-5.125829_pt1 | contig 10530 bp, 9 predicted proteins | sample MGYA00242639_ERZ504486 | MGnify/ENA primary metagenome ERZ504486 (study PRJEB26092, sample SAMD00036296) | human gut metagenome | host: Homo sapiens | study: EMG produced TPA metagenomics assembly of... | reverse complement strand
CCGGATATCACATAGTGAAAGATATAATGGTTTCATGGCGGCAGGTCCAAAAGAATGGGAAGGTTCACATTGTTCCCAGCCATACTGATAAAGTCCGATATCGACAAAATTTCATTTTGGAAAACGGAAAATAAAGATTACTCATAGGAATCCTCCGTTTTTAAAACAGTATATACCAAAATGCTAGATAACTTCAATATATAACGGCAAAAAATCGCAATTTTGCAATAAAATATATAATATGAGGATATTTATAGACGCATAATGGTATGTTACAATTTAATTGTAAATAAGAAACGAAAAAAACCTGACGATGAAAACAAGAGAATATCCCGGGAAAGGTTCAAAATCAGGAAGGAACGGAGCAAAAGGAGTGTGAAAACATGCATAGGAAGTACAGGAAACTGGTAAGTGCCGGACTGGTTCTTACGATGGCTGGGGCTATGACGTTGCAGGGATGCGGACAAAAGGAAGAGACAGGAAAGACAGAAATAGAACTTGTGCAGTATAAGCCGGAAGCAGTAAAAACATTTGAGAAAATAGAAGAAGAATTTAACCGTACACATGATGATATTCATCTTACAATTGAATCTCCGAATGATGCAATGACGGTTTTGAAGACGAGATTTATCCGGGAGGATAATCCGGATATTATTGGAATCGGAGGAGACGTGAACTATTCAAACTTTATCGATTCTGACATGTTGATGGATATTTCTGACTATAAAGGTCTGGAAGATATTAAAGAGGCATATAAAGAAATTGATAAAAATCTGGAATTTGTTCCGCAAAAAGGAACTTATGCGGTGCCATACGTTGCAAATGCAGCAGGAATTCTTTACAACAAGGAAATGTTCGAAGAACATGGGTGGGAAATACCAACTACCTGGGATGAACTCATGAGCCTGTGTCAGGAAATACAAAATGCAGGAATCCAGCCATTTTATTTTGGATTTAAAGATACATGGACTTGTCTTGCACCGTGGAATGCGGTTGCAGTAGATCTTGCACCTGCAGATGTGTGTGCGCAGGTGAACCGCGGAAAGACAACATTTTCGAAAGGATATAAAGAAGTGGCAGAACGTATGCTGGAGCTGCTTCCATATGGACCGGATGACCCGTTTGCATATGATTACAACGGGGCATGTACGGCATTTGCAAAAGGTGAATCCGCAATGTATACGATCGGAAGTTATGCAATTCCACAGATCCAGACGGTGAATCCGGATATGGAGATTGATTCATTTGTAATGCCGGCAAGTAATAATAAGGAAGATAATAAGTTGAACTCGGGAATAGATCTTCAGTTCTGCGTAATGCAAGACTGCAAAAATAAAGAGGCAGCATATGAAGTATTAGATTTTCTCCTGGAAGATGAGAATGTACAGGCATATCTGGATGCGCAGAAGGCGGTTGCTTGTAAAGAAGGAGATTTTGAAATGCCACCAACCCTTGAAGGAATGAAAGAATATATAAAAGAAGGAAAAATGTCTGACTACCAGGATCATTATTATCCATCGGAAATGGCAGTAGATGCCCAGATCCAGACATTCCTGATGAAAAAAGACAGCGAGGCATTTCTTAAGAAATTTGATACAGACTGGGTAAGATATAATCGTGATATTATCCGTAAAGTGGAAGATTACGAGAAATCGCATAATGACTAAGACAGATAAGTTACCGGTAATACGGAAGTTCAAGGAGTTAGTATGATGAAAAAGAATAAATTAAATGATAGAAAGCGGACATTTCTTCTGATCACGATTCCGATTGTTGCATTATTTTTCTGCTTCAATACGCTGCCGCTGATCAAAGGTGTAATCTATAGTTTTACCAATTTTAAAGGATATGGAAGTTACGACTGGGTAGGGCTTCGCAATTATAAAGACCTGTTTACCGATTCCAGGGTCGGAGGCTCATATATCTTTACATTTAAGTTAGCAATTGCGGCGACAATTTTGACAAATGTATTGAGTCTTTTGCTGGCACTCGGACTAAATAGTAAGATTAAGTTCAAAAGCGCACTCAGAGGTGCATATTTTATCCCGAATGTACTGGGAGCATTGGTAGTAGGATATATTTTTAACTATTTCTTTACGTATATCCTCCCTGTATTTGGAAAAATGATCGGAAGTAAGACATTTAGTTCCAGTATGCTTTCTAATACAAATCTTGCGTGGATCGCGATTGTGATCGTGTGTGCATGGCAGTCGATAGCAATGAACACAATCATTTATATTTCGGGACTTCAGACAGTTCCGGAGGATGTATATGAAGCAGGTGCCATTGATGGCGCCACAGGATGGAAGAAGTTCAGAAACCTGACATTTCCACTGATCATTCCATTTTTCTCTATTAATATGGTTCTGAGTGTGAAAAACTTCCTGATGGTATTTGATCAGATCATGGCATTGACAAAAGGAGGTCCTGCCCAGAGTACAGAATCCATCTCATACCTGATCTATAATAACGGAATGAGCGGCGGACAGTTTGGATTCCAAAGCGCAAATGCAGTTATTTTCTTTATCGTGATTGTAGTGATTTCGGTAATGCAGTTGACTATCACCGGTAAGAAGGAGGAACAGTTGTAATGAAAAAAGTTGGGAAAGAAAGAATAAACTGGCCTGTAACGATTCTTTTGATCACAGGGCTGATCACTGTAATATTTCCATTGTATATGACTGTTGTCATTGCGCTGAAGAAACCTTCGGAAATGACGAATGATGTCGCAGGAATCTTATCACTTCCAAAGCATTTCAGTCTGAGTAATTTTACAGAGGCGATGAAAGTGACAGATTTCTGGAACTCATTGGGAAACAGTCTGCTGATCACAGTTGTGACGGTAGTGCTTGCAATTCTGATTCATTCACTGCTTGGGTATGCAATTGCAAGAAATAAGGCACATAGTAAATTTTATAAGTTTCTTTATTTTTATGTTGTCAGTGGTATGTTCGTACCTTTCGCAATCCTGATGATGCCGGTTGTAAAACAGACGGCGCAGATGGGACTTGCGAACAGAGCAGGAGTGATCATCTTATATCTGGTATTTTATATGCCGATGAATGTGCTGCTGTATTCCGGATATCTGACAAACATTCCGAGAGCGCTGGAAGAGGCAGCATGCGTGGATGGAGCAAGTACATGGACAACTTATTGGAAGATCATCTTTCCGATCATGAAACCAATGCATGCAACGGTTGCGGTTCTGACAGCACTTGGAACATGGAATGACGTTATGACACCGTTGGTTATTATGTCAGGCACAGGAAAGAATACACTGCCGCTGGCACAGCTGAATTTCCAGACACAGTTTGGAACGAACTATAACCTGGCATTTGCCTCTTACCTGTTGGCACTTCTGCCGATACTGATTTTCTATCTGATCTGTCAGAAGCATATCCTGAACGGTGTGGTAAATGGAGCTGTAAAATAAAGAAAATACAAATCGGATAAAAGACACAAAAAGGAGACTGGAAAATGGGAATTGTTTACAGTAAATTAGACAGGACATTTACAATACAGACAAAGAATACAACGTATCAGATGCAGGTGGACCCTTATGGGTTCCTCCTGCACCTGTATTATGGAAAGAAAACAGATGGAAGCTGCATGGATTATCTGCTGACGTATTATGACAGGGGATTCTCTGGAAATCCGTTTGATGCAGGGGATGACAGAACATATTCTATGGATGCACTTCCGCAGGAGTATCCTTCCTATGGAACCGGAGATTACAGAAGCACGGCACTGATCGTTGAAAATGCAGATGGAAGTACAGCGTGTGATCTGCGTTACCGTTCGCATCATATTTTTAATGGAAAATATAAGATTCCGGGTCTTCCGGCAGTCTATGCGGATGAGAGGGAGAGCCAGACGCTGGAGATCGTAATGGAAGATGCGGTTACAGGCGTAGAAGTTACATTGCAGTATGGTGTGCTTCCTGATTATGATGTGATCACAAGAAGCGAGAAGATCGTTTATCGCGGCGAAGGAAAGATATGTATCAGGAAAGCGCAGTCTGCATGTCTGGATTTTGTTCAGGGGAAATATGATCTTCTGACATTTTACGGAAGACATGCAATGGAGAGAACGATGCAGAGAGAGCCGGTCACACATGGAAGTCATGTGATCGGAAGTGTGAGAGGAACTTCGAGCCATCAGTATAATCCGATGATGATTCTTGCAGATGAGAATACGACGGATCAATATGGAAATTGTTATGCAATGTCTTTCGTATATAGTGGAAATTTTAAAGGTGAGACACTGAAAGATCAGTTTGGACAGACACGTGCGCTTATGGGGCTGCAGGATGAGATGTTCTCGTATCCGCTGGCAGAAGGAGAAACATTCTATACACCGGAGGTACTTCTTACTTTTTCCGGAAATGGAATGAACCTTCTTTCACAGAATCTGCACAGATGTATCAGACAGCATATCTGCAGAGGAAAGTACAAAGAAAGTGTCCGTCCGGTTCTGGTGAACAGTTGGGAAGCATCTTACTTTGATTTTGATGGTGATACCTTATACGAACTGGCAAAAGAGGCAAAGCATGCAGGCATTGACATGCTGGTGCTGGATGACGGCTGGTTTGGAAAACGTGATGATGATAACAGCGGTCTCGGGGACTGGTTTGTCAATGAGAAAAAGCTTGGGGGGACACTGGGAGATCTGATAAAGAAGATCAATGATCTGGGTGTAAAATTCGGAATCTGGGTGGAGCCGGAGATGATCTCGGAAGACAGTGATCTGTACAGAGAACATCCGGACTGGGCACTTACTATTCCGGGAAGGAATCCGGTTCATGCAAGAAATCAACTGGTGTTGGATTTCTCGAGAAAAGAAGTTGTAGATCATATATTTGATCAGATCTGTAAAGTCCTGGATCAGGGAAATATTGAGTATGTGAAATGGGATATGAACCGGAGTCTTATGGATGTGTTCTCGAGAGGAACCGAAGATCAGGGAAGGGTCATGTATGATTACGTTCTTGGATTATATGATTTTCTGGAAAGGATTGTGACAAGATATCCGGATCTGCTGATCGAAGGATGCAGCGGCGGCGGTGGAAGATTTGATGCCGGAATGATGTATTATACACCGCAGATCTGGTGCAGTGATAATACAGATGCATTGGACAGATTGCAGATCCAATATGGTACATCATTCGGTTATCCGGTATCCGCTGTAGGGTCACACGTATCAGCAGTGCCGAATCATCAGACAGGAAGGATCACATCTCTGCATACCAGAGGTGTAGTGGCAATGGCCGGAACATTCGGATATGAATTGAATCTTGGAAAACTTTCCGAAGAAGAGAAGCAGGAGATCCGGTTACAGGTGGAAGAATACCGGAAGTTCGCACCACTGATCCAAACGGGACTGTACTACCGGCTGTCTGATCCTGCGAGGGAGGAATATGCAGCATGGGCATTTGTATCCGAAGATCAGAAAGAAGTTCTTCTGAACGTCGTACTGCAGGAAATTCATGGAAATATGACTGTGAATTATGTAAAGCTTCAAGGATTGAAATGTAGTGCGATCTATCGTGACACGGAAACAGGAAAAATATATAATGGTGCAGCACTGATGGAAGCAGGAATTCCGATGCCTGTGGAAATGGGAGAATTCAAGGCATACCAGATGCATCTGGCAGCAGAAGAGTAGAGTATAAAAATGGGAAAAAGAGTAGAAAAAAATAACAGTATTTTTCAATATAGGTTAGAGAAACATCATGATGAGCTCAGGTGGCTTTACATGGAACTTTATCAGAACGATGATATGTTCGCGGAATTGTGTTCCCAGATGTATGGGTATTACAGACACCGGAGTAGCAAACTGAAAGAAAGAGATGCAAAAAGAGAGCAGGAAGCCGGCTGGTATCACAGGAAAGATATGCTTGGCATGATGCTTTATATAGATAATTTTGCGGGAAATATGCAAGGTGTAAAAGAAAAGATTCCCTATCTGAAAGAATGCAACATTAATTGTCTTCATCTTATGCCTTTCCTGGATACGCCGGAAGGCAGATCTGACGGCGGTTATGCGGTGGCAGATTTCCGTAAGGTACGTCCGGATCTCGGTACGATGAAAGATCTTGCAGAACTGACAGAAAAGTGTCATGAGGAAGATATCAATGTGTGTATGGATTTTGTTATGAATCATACGTCAGAAGATCATGAATGGGCGAAACGGGCAAGAGCTGGCGAAGGAGAGTATATGAGCCGGTATTTCTTCTATGATAATGATGAGATACCGAAGAAATACGAGGAGACAGTACCGCAGGTATTTCCGACAACAGCTCCTGGAAACTTTACGTATCTTCCGGAGAATGGCCATTATGTAATGACAACATTTTATCCGTATCAGTGGGATCTGAATTACCGCAATCCGAGAGTGTTTAATGAGATGATGTATAACTTCCTGTATCTGACAAATCAGGGAATAGATATTGTGAGAATTGATGCGGTGCCATATATCTGGAAAGAACTAGGAACTACCTGCAGAAATCTCAAACAGGTACACACAATCGTCCGTATGATGCGTATGATTGCAGAAATTGTATGTCCGAGCGTATTACTTCTTGGTGAAGTTGTAATGGAACCGGAAAAAGTAGTGCCGTATTTTGGGACGATAGAAAAACCGGAATGTCACATGCTTTATAATGTGACTACCATGGCAACGACCTGGAACAGCATAGCGGCACGAGATATCCGATTGTTGAAAAAACAGATGGATATTCTGAATCATCTGCCGAAACAGTATGTATTTTTAAACTATCTGCGCTGTCATGATGATATCGGATGGGGACTGGATTATGAGACCCTGAAACAGTGGGGAAAGGAAGAGATCCCACATAAGCGTTACCTGAATGATTATTTTACAGGGAAAATAGCGGGAAGTATAAGCCGCGGAGAATTGTATAATGATGATCCGGTAACGCAGGATGCACGTTTCTGTGGGACAACAGCATCGATGTGTGGAATTGAAAAAGCCGGATTTGAACAAAACAAAGAAGCAATGGAAACTGCGGTCAGGGAAGATCTTATGCTGCATGCATATATGTTGACACAGTCGGGTATTCCGATGTTATACAGTGGCGATGAACTGGGGCAGGTGAACGACTATAGTTATAAAGAAGATCCTGCTAAGTGTGCAGATTCAAGATACATCCATCGTGGTAAGCTGCAGTGGGAGCTTGCAGAGAATAAGAATGATCCCACAACTGTTCAGGGAAGTATCTTCCAGACTCTTGACCGGCTGGAAAAGATCCGCGGACAGGAAATAACATTTGATAAAGATGCAGATGTGTATACATACGATGTGCATGATGACAGTGTCCTTTGCATATTACGTGAATATAAGGGAAGAAGATTTTTTGGAATATTCAACTTCAGTGATCAGGAGAAGACAGCGTGGATGCAGGAAGATGGAGTATATCGTAATCTGCTGACGAGTGAAAAGATGGAATTAAAAGATATAAGATTAAGAGGGTACGACTTCCTTTGGTGTGAAAAATAAACTGGCCTGCATGGAAATGTTACAACTGGCTGTTTGGACGAATCCACTATCGTGCTAATATATTCAGCAGAATTTATTTTTCATTACATATTACAACAGGAAGGAAGAGTACAATGAGTACAAATACAGCAGCAGGAAAGACCATTCATAATGATAAGGTGAAGAATCTGGTGATCACGGCATTCTTTACAGCAATTACATTTCTTGGAATCCAGTCTTTCAGGATTCCGCTTCCGGCAGCAGTCGGAACACCATTTCTTCATTTCGGACATATATTTGTCGTAATGGGATTGTTACTTCAGGGAGGAAAAAGAGGAGCCGTATCCGGAACGCTGGGACTTACCATCTTTGATATGTTAAATGGATATATGCAGGATGCGCCAAAGACGTTTGTTGAGACGGCGCTGAAGTGTCTGATCGTCGGAGCACTCTTTGTGATGCTGAAGAAAAAGACAGCCGGTGATAAAAAGAAAGAATACGGAGCAGCGATGATCTGTGCCGTGGTTTACGGATGCATCAACGTGAGCATGGAATTTATTATGGGAACCATATCTATGATGATCATGGGAAGTGGATTCGCAGCGGCTGCGGTGGGAGCATTTACATCTCTTCCGGCTACAGTGATCAATGCAGTCTTTATGGTGATCGCAATTGCGGTTCTGTATCAGCCGGTGAAAAAAATCTATGTGCGCATGGCATAGAGCGGGAGAGTGGAAAAAAATAATGAATTGAACAAAAAGAGCGGATACGCCGTAAGTGGTGTATCCGCTCTTCTGATATCTGAATCCGTTATTTTTATCCGAAATATCTGTTAAGAAGTCCTTCGAAAGCTCTTCCGTGACGGGCCTCATCTTTAGCCATCTCATGAACAGTGTCATGGATCGCATCCAGATCAGCAGCTTTTGCACGTTTTGCAAGATCGAACTTACCGGCTGTAGCTCCGTTCTCGGCATCTACACGCATCTCAAGGTTCTTCTTTGTGCTGTCTGTAACAACTTCGCCAAGAAGTTCTGCGAATTTAGCAGCATGCTCAGCTTCTTCCCAGGCAGCTTTTTCGTAGTATAATCCTACTTCAGGATAACCTTCTCTGTCAGCAACTCTTGCCATTGCAAGATACATACCAACTTCTGAACATTCTCCTTCGAAGTTCGCTCTTAAATCAGCTAAGATATCTTCGCTGACACCTTTTGCAACACCTACAACGTGCTCTGCAGCCCATTCTCTTTCACCTGTCTGCTCTTTGAACTTATCAGCCGGTGCGTGGCAGATTGGACATTCAGCCGGTGCAGCTTCTCCTTCGTAAACATATCCGCATACTGTACATACAAATTTTTTCATAATGTTGTTCTCCTTTTCTTTGAAATAATTTTTTGATTTATTAAAATTAATATTAGTAATTGTTACTGATATTAATTTAGCACGATATTACTATTTTGTCAATTAGTTTTTGATAAATTTTATTATTTATTCTCGTTCTTTTTCTTTATACAGTCGGCACAAAGACCATGGAAAAGTGTGTTGTGAGATTCGATAATTCCATCAAAACATGCGTTGGCATCTTCGTTGATCTTCTGGATATAAGAATCATCCATTTCCAGATCGAATACTTTTCCGCAATTCGTGCATACTACATGGTAATGAGGTTCACAGCGCCCATCAAAACGGTCGCCACCGGCAGGTGTCGGAATCCGGAGTGCTTCACCGATGTCGGCAAGCAGATTCAGGTTGCGGTAGACGGTTCCGAGGCTGATATTCGGAAATTCTTCTTTTATATGAAGATATACGGTATCAGCCGTAGGATGTGCGGTTGTGTGTAATAAATACTCTTTGATAGAGGCTCGCTGTTTACTGTATTTTAAAGCAGCCATAACATCCTCCTTCCAATAACGATAATAATTACTATAATTGATATCTTTAGTATAGTGTTGTTTATATCATTTGTCAATAAGGAGAAATAAATGTAACAAAATGTAATAAAATAAAAAAATGAAACGAATGGAAGATAGAGGAATATCAGATGATACGCTTGAAAATAAAAGAAATACTTGACAAAATGTATTCGGATGATATAATAACAAACGTAACATATGTAACAATTCTGTAACAATTACAAAAGACGAGAAAACATAAAGGAGGGAGTTTATGGATTCGATTCTTAAAAAAGGAGTGCTCCTGGTTAGTGTGACCGGGATCATGACAGCATTTCCAATGGTGGTGCATGCTGCAGACATAGATGATACGCAGAATATACCAGCGGCGGAAAGCACACAGATACTGGAAGATTGTTACACATCAGATAAGACAATATCGGTAAAAGATCATCTTGTACCGGAACAAAAGGGTGAGTATTCAGATATGGCATTCGCAAATGTACAATCGTTTCTTTATATAAGAAGTGAACCAACAACAGACAGCGAATGGGTTGGAAAACTATATCCGGATTATGCGGCAAAGATCACCGGTCCTGTGGGAGAATGGACGAAGGTTGAGTCGGGAAATGTGACCGGGTATGTGTATTCCAGATATATAACGGTAGGAAATGAGGCACAGAAGAAGGCAGAAGAGTTAGTGCAGAACAATGACACGGGAAATGCAGAAGATGCATTTACGTATGCCGAATCGAGAGAAGAAGAGGCGGCAAGACTTCAAAAGGAGCAGGAGGAGCAGAAGGCGCAGGCTGCGGGAAAACGGGCAGGCAATTGTAGATTATGCGTGTCAGTTTATCGGAAATCCGTATGTATGGGGAGGTACGAGCCTCACAAACGGGGCGGATTGTAAAATGTGTATTTCTTATTGTAATTATTTGGTTTTATGTTATAATAATACAAAAATATGGTGTTAATAAACGACAAAATTGGAGAGAAAATTAAATGAAAAATTTTTTCGCGGTAGTTATTTGTGCTGTTATGATAGTATCTGCTACAGCATGTACAGGCAGTAACAAAGGCGATAATGTTGAAAGCAGTGCAGAAATTGTTAATAGTACAGTATCAAACGATGAGAGTTCGCAGG
>ENA-OPYX01001819-OPYX01001819.1-human-gut-metagenome-genome-assembly--contig:-NODE-1819-length-10537-cov-4.543900_pt1 | contig 10537 bp, 9 predicted proteins | sample MGYA00242639_ERZ504486 | MGnify/ENA primary metagenome ERZ504486 (study PRJEB26092, sample SAMD00036296) | human gut metagenome | host: Homo sapiens | study: EMG produced TPA metagenomics assembly of... | reverse complement strand
CCAGTGAATGTGAAAGAGGCGTTGGTAATTCTTAAGGGGCAAAATTCTGCGTTGGGTTTTCAAAATTTGACTGTCTGAGGCGTATGCCGAGTTTCAAATTTTGAAAGCCTGCTTTTAGCAGAATTTTACCCCTTTAGAATTGACCCGCCGATGGAACCTGAACAGGAACACCTTTCCAAGCTTTATTCCGGTTCGGGTATCCACAGCCTTCCTGAATTAAATCCCAATCCCCTCTAAATTAAATTCCGGTATAAAGCTTTCTTTTGCTGCTTCTCCTTCCTGGATAAATCCATCTTCCATTCCCAGTTCCAGTGCATAATCTATAACTTTTTCATATTCTCTTTTTGTAACTTTACGGCCAAGAAGTGGATCTTCTGCGACCTGCGGCATAGGGGTGTATTGATTCATAATGCTGATCAGAATCTGGTCTTTGTAGGTTTCGAGCAGATATTTTATGACCGCTTTGGAATTTTTTACATGCCCCGGCAGAACCAGATGTCTTACGATCACTCCTTTTTGTATCATTCCTGTTTCTTTGTTGATCTGGATATTCCCCGTCTGACGAATCATTTCTTTTAAAGATGCTTTGGCATATTCGGGATAATCCGGAGCCTTCGAATATGCAGCTGCAAGTTCTGGTTCCATGTATTTAAAATCCGGAAGATAGACATCTACATATCCATCCAGCATCTGTATTGTCTCCGGCTTTTCATATCCGCTTGTATTATAGACAACCGGGAGATCCAGACCAGCTTTTCTTGCTATCTCTAATGCTTCTATAATCTGTGGAACATAGTGTGTCGGTGTCACAAGATTAATATTGGCAGCTCCTTCTCCCTGAAGTTCCAGGAATATCTGCGACAGCCTTTCAATCGTGATTATCTTTCCGGCTTTTGCTTCGGCTATATTATGGTTCTGACAGAAGATACAGCCCATCGAACAGCCGGAAAAGAATACCGCTCCGGAGCCTGCATCTCCTGATATACAGGGTTCTTCCCACATGTGGAGTGCTGCCCTTGCTGCCACGATCTCGGCCGTCTCATGACATCTTCCTCGCTGTCCCCCCAAACGGTCTGCATGACAGTTTCTTGGACATAATATGCAATCCTTTAGAATATTCATGTTTTCTTTTATTCTTTCCATATCTTTATTCATATTTTCTTATTCCCCGTTATTTCCGTTATTTCCATTATCCCTATCTTCCTGCAGTACCTTTGATGTATGAATATTGTACCACGAAATCCGCAGGCAATTTCATCTTTTTCTTCCTGATTTTTTCGTTATTATTGAATTTCCCCCGAGAAAATGGTACAATTTTTACCACTTGGAGTATACATGAATATTCTAAATATAATAAAACAACAGGGAAGGAAGCATGCATTATGAGGGATTACATCATCAGCTGCTGCTCGACAGCAGATCTTACGGAGGAACATTTCAAAGCACGTGACATATCTTACATCTGTTTTCATTTCGAACTGGATGGCAGGGAATATGCCGATGATCTTGGAAAATCTATCCCATTTGATAAATTTTATGCTGCAATGGCCGCCGGAGCCGATACAAAGACTTCACAGGTCAATGCCGAGGAATTCGAAGAATATTTCGAGCCCTTCCTGAAAGCAGGAAAGGATATCCTGCATGTCACACTTTCTTCCGGACTCTCTGGAGTTATCAATTCCGCAATGATTGCAAAAGAAAGTCTTGAAGAACGTTATCCTGACCGCCGGATCCTGATCGTGGATTCTCTTGGCGCATCTTCCGGATATGGACTTTTGATGGATAAGCTGGCGGATCTGCGTGATGAAGGCAAGTCCCTGGACGAAGTCTTCCGCTTCGCTGAAAAGCACCGGCTGAACGTACATCACTGGTTCTTTTCCACCGATTTGAAATTCTACGTAAAAGGCGGGCGCATCTCGAAGACAGCAGGTGCGATCGGCGGTGTACTGAACATCTGCCCGCTCCTTAACATGGATAACCTGGGACGCCTGATTCCACGATATAAGATTCGCACAAAGCGAAAAGTTATCCGTGCCATTGTCGATAAGATGGCAGAATATGCCGATCATCAGACCGACTATACAGGGAAATGCTACATTTCTCATTCCGGCTGTTACGAAGATGCGAAGGCCGTTGCTGATCTGGTTCAATCCCGTTTTCCATATCTGAAAGAAAAAGTGGAGATCAACAATGTGGGAACAACAATCGGAAGCCATACAGGTCCGGGAACCGTTGCACTGTTCTTTTGGGGTGACACGCGAACAGAATAAAATATTTGCTATCAAGAATATTTATTCTGTAACTGATAGATAGTAAAGAGTACAAAAGGAGGTTTTCTCTTATGAAAACAGCTGTTATGACAGACACAAACAGCGGAATTATGAAAGCAGAAGCTGACTCGATGGGAATCTTTCTGATTCCTATGCCAGTCATTATCAATGATGAGACACACTATGAAGGAATCGATCTTACCGAAACTTCTTTCTATGAAAGCCTGACAGGCGGAAAGAATGTATCCACATCCCAGCCTTCGCCCGGTGATCTGATGGATCTTTGGGATGACATCTTCGAGCAGGGTTATGACGAGATCATCCATATCCCGATGTCCAGCGGACTGAGCGCTTCCTGTTCTTCAGCCATCAACCTTTCTACTGATTATGAAGGCAAAGTACAGATTGCAGACAATCACAGGATCTCTGTCACACAGAGAGAATCTGTCATGCATGCAAAAAAGCTTGCAGAAGCCGGAAAATCCGCAAAAGAGATCAAAGAAATATTAGAAGCCGAGGCTTACAATTCCAGCATCTATATCGCTGTTGATACGCTCGAATTTCTGAAAAAGGGCGGACGTGTCACTGCTGCCGGTGCCGCTCTTGGAAGCGTTCTGAACATCAAACCTATCTTGACAATTCAGGGTGACAAACTGGATGCTTTTGCCAAGACCCGCGGTATAAAGAAGTGTAAACAAAAAATGGTCGAAGCATTAAAGAACGACCGTGAGACACGCTTTAAAGATGCAGATGACAGACATATCCTGATTGGTGCTGCCGGTTCCAACCTGACAGAAGAAGAGGCTGAGGAATGGAAACAGATGCTTGTAGACGCATTCCCAAACTCCTATGTATATTATGATCCGCTTTCATTCAGTATTGGATGTCATATCGGACCGAAGGGATATGGAATAGGTATCAGTGTTTGTTCGAAAGATTATGACAACTAATAATCGAGTATACAATAACCCCCGGGAGATGTCTCCCAGGGGTTATTCTTTATAACTTATTTATCTTTTTCAATATATTTCTTATTGATGTCTTTCCACATCTCTGTGTCTACACCATCCCATGTAAGTTTATCCGGATTATAGTATGGATCTTTCTTTTCTTTCATTTGTGATTCATAGTCTTTGTAAAGCGCTATTACCTTTGGTGATAACAAAAGAACAACCAGCATATTTACCCATGTACAGCTTCCAAGTGCCAGATCTGATAAGTTCCATGCGATATCTGATTCCAGATTACCCCAGATAAAGATCAGAACAGGCATTGCAATTCTCATGATCCAAGTAACAACTTTACGTATTTTCGCTTTGGAATCACCCTGGAACAGGTACATAGCTGCTGTCTCTGCTTCGTAATAGTAACTGATCAGACAAGTGAATGAGAACAGTGCCAGCATGATCGCAATGAATGTAGGTGCGATCTTGCCCATAACAGTCTTACATGCCAACTGCACAAAGATCACTCCATTTGTTCCTGCTGCTGCAAGTGCAGGAAGCTCTGCCGAGCCACTGCCGACATATCCATTCGCTGTGTTGAAGCAGTCTGTTAACAGGATCATCAGTCCCGATGCGGTACAGATGATAACCGTGTCAAGCCATACACCCGCTGCATTCGCCATACCCTGTTTTACCGGATGACTTGTCTCTGCTGCTGCGGCTGTAGGAGAAGCTTCACCCATACCGGATGCACTTGAAAATGTACCTCGCTTAACACCCTGTTGGATGATCACACCGATTGTTCCGCCGAAAACTGCATTCTTGGCAAATGCTGCCGTTACAACCTCTTTGATCAGTCCAGGTACTGCTGTAATATTCATTACAATGATTACAATTGCCGCGATCAGATATACAGTTACCATAAATGGTACAATCATAGATGCAATTGCGCTGATACGTTTCACACCACCGATAACCACAACCGCAAGAATCAGGGCAATTACTAATGCACTTACCCACATTGGAATCTTGATCGCATTGTGGAATCCGTCACAGATTGTATATGTAGCTGCTGCAGGCATAAATACAGAAGTTCCGATCATCAAAATCATGGCCATGAATGCACCATATTTCTTCCAGCCAAGTCCTCTCTCCGCACAGTAAGCTCCTCCGCCACGATACTGTCCGTCAATTCTTGTTTTATAAAGAACTGACAACGTACATTCTGCAAAACATACTGCCGAGTTGGTCATACCTGCAAGAATCATCCAGAACAATGCTCCCGGGCCGCCCATGTAAATCGCCACTGCAACTCCGGCTACATTACCTGTACCGACACGCATTGCCATGGTCGTACAAAATGAACCAAATGCTGAAATTCCCGAATCAGAATCCTGCTTATCGATGATTCTGCTCCACATATCCTTAAAATGTACAAACTGGAAACCGTGTAATCTGATTGTAAAATATAACCCACTTCCTACAATCAGTATCAGCATTCCAACGCCCCAGATGTAACTATTCAGGAAATTCACAACGTTGTTTAAACTGTTTAACATATGATATCCTCCATATCCCTTTGATTCGTTAATTTTATCACAATATTTTTAAAAAATTCAACAAATAGTCCACAATTGCAGATATGTTTTTCGGAATTTTTTTTATGTTTAGTTTTTTGACGCATTTTATACATTATATTATAATTTATTATGCATTTATGCACTGTTTTCCTTGTTAATTTAAAAACAAAGTCCTGTTGGGAATATTACTCTCCCGACAGGACTTTCTGTAATCTTTTTATATCATTTTTTCTTCTTTGGCAGCGACAAGATAATCACGCCCGCTATAATTCCGACAAATCCTGCCAGATCCATTCCCGAAAATGCTACATGCATAAAGAGCACCGACATCGCCGTTGCAGTCAGCGGCTCAACCGATGCAAACAGACTTGCCTTGGAGCCTCCGATCAGACGAACCCCTTCCATATAACAGCTAAAGGACATCACTGTACCAAATATGATTACGACTGCAATACAACCGACGCACTGCCAGTCCCAAAGGATATCTCCCACCATCGTCCATGGCTGCACAAATGGTGTCAGAGCGATTCCACTGATCAGCATTCCCCAGCCGACCATGGAAAAGGTTCCATAGATATCCATCAGATTGCCCGGTACGAGATTGTAAAATACCGTTGCGACTGCCGAAGCAAGACCCAATACTAATGTTGTCTTTGACACACTCAGTTGCGTAAGATTGCCGTGCGTTGCCAGAAGAACCGTTCCTCCAAATGCCAATACCAACGCAAGTATCTCATTTCCCTCAGGCAGTTTCCGGTTTCTGATTGCCAGAAGAACCATAATCATAACCGGTGCCGTGTATTGCAGGACTGTCGCAATTCCGGCATTTGAATCCTGTACCGCCATATAATACGTCATCTGACATCCTGCAATACCGATCACTCCATACACCAGCATACGTAACACATGTCTTTTATTTTTCCAGATACGGAAGATTCCATTCTTCTGCACCATATATGCTCTCATCAGCAAAATAATCCCTGCTATGATCAGTCGGACATTAACCAGCCACGGTGCCATCACTCCTTTGTATTCAAACGAATATTTGCCAAATACTCCGGCGAGTCCCCACAGAAAGCCACCCGTAATCGTCAGTGCAGTTCCTCTTACGATCTCTTTCCGGTCCAGCCTGTCCGAAAGCTGTTCCTTGGATACACTGCTTCCCAATCTATCACTTCCTATTTTAATCTTCGATCATCATTTTAATGATTTCTTCATTCGTCTCACGCATACCTTCTTTTCCGAGACGTCCGACATTTCTCAATGTCGCCTCTACACCTTTTGTCACGATTCCATCCCCGCCATAAAATTCCTGACCACGGATATACATATTATATCCAAGGATTCCGGCATCTACTGCCGATGCAATCTTTGCCGCACAGGATGCTTTCGCGCCATCGCAGACGATACCTGATACGATTGCCAGTGCATTGACAACCGTATGGATCACTTCCTCATATCCTCCGCCGCAAAGGTAGGCGATACCTGCTCCCGCTCCTGCTCCCGCATTAACCGCACCGCAATATGCTGACAGACGACCGATCGGTGTCTTCTCATGGATTGCTGTCAGATTGGAAAGTGCAAGTGCACGGTAGAGTTTTTCTTTTTCTACGTTCAACTCCTCCGCATATACCATGACCGGTACCGATACCGTAATTCCCTGATTCCCACTTCCGGAATTGATCACAACCGGCAGTTCACAGCCATTCATACGGGCATCGGATCCTGCTGCCGCCATCGCTTTTGCCCGGGTCTTTACATTGTCATCATCCATATCAAGAAGTACTTTTCCTATATTGGCACCATAATCCCCGCGGATTCCTTCTTTTGCAATTGTATAATTATACTCCATCTGTCTGTCAAGAACTTCTTTAATCTCTTCTACGTCTACGGTATTGATAAAGTCCCAGATATCTTTCATATTTAAAAGACTTCTGTCTGTAAGCCCTTCCTCTTCTTCACCCTTGACTTCTGATTCTTTTACAACTTCCCCATTGTGCTCGATCAGCACAATGTTGGTATGATAATTTGCAATCCTTACTTTTGCATACTCATCTCCGCGATATAACGTGAGCACAATGTCAAATGTGATACCCTGATCCAGATGTTCAACAGTGATTGGTGTATTCTCTAAGAAATCTTTGATCTTTGCCGAATCTTCCTCTGTTGCCTCTGCAATTACTTCCAGTTCTTTGTCCGGATCTCCTGCCACGATTCCTGCGGATACTGCGGCTGGTATTCCTTTCAGATGATTGGTATTCGGAACGATCACTGATTTTACATTCTTAATAATGCTGCCACTTGCCCCAATGACAACTCTGTCCGGCAGACATCCGAGTTCTCTTCTGGCTACCGCTGCCGCATAAGCCAGCGCAATCGGTTCCGTACATCCCATTGCAGGATGTAATTCTTCTTTTAAAATCTGTATGTACGCCTGATATTTTCGATTTGTCTTTTCCATCTCTCTTTTGTATTCCTTTCTTCTATCTATAATACCATAAAACAATTTTTCCTGAAAACGCATTTTATCTTGTTTTTCTCACTTAGACACTGTATCATCAAATAAACGATTCGTAAAATTTAACTTTTTTATAAAATGATTAAAAATATTTTATGCAAGAAGAACGGAGGAATTATGGATTTTCGTGAAATAAACACATTTATACATGTTGCCAATCAGGAAAGTTTTTCAAAAGCCGCCGATGTTCTCGGTTACACACAGGCTGCCGTCAGTATCCAGATCAAACAGCTGGAATCCGAATTAGGCACCCGGCTTTTTGACCGGATTGGCAAACACATTTCCCTTACACATCAGGGAAAAGTATTTTATCAGTATGCTCTGCGCATCACCAGTGAGATTGAAGAAGCAAAAGATGTACTCTCCGGATCCCAGGATCTGAATGGCACACTCAGGATCGGAACGATCGAGTCGATCTGTTCTTCTATTCTGCCGGATATCCTGTCCAGATATCATGCACTTCACCCTGCGGTTGAGATCAGTATCATCACAGATTCCCCGGAAGCTCTTCTTGATATGATGAATAAATCCTGTGTAGATCTCGTCTATTTTATGGATAAACGTATGTACGATCCGAAGTGGGTCAAGATCTTAGAAGAACCGGAAAATATCATTTTCGTTGCAAGTCCGGATCATCCTTGCACAAAAAAAAGTCCTCTGACATTAAATAAAATTATCAGTGAACCTTTTATACTTACCGAAAAAGATGCAAGTTACCGTTTTATTCTGGATCAGTATCTTGCTGCATATGGTCAGGAAATCCATCCACGGGTGGAATCCAGCAGTACCGACTTCATCATTCAGCTTCTGTTGAAAAATGAATTTTTATCTTTTGTTCCTCAGTTTACTGTACAGAATCAGATTGCACAGGGGATCCTGACCCCCATACCGGTCAGTGATTTTGATCTGCATATCTGGCGGCAGATTGTATACCACAAGGACAAACTTCTGACACGGGAGATGAAAGCATTCTTCCAACTGGTGCAGTAACATTGGAGAAGGGCAGGTTTCCCTGCCCTTCAAACTGTTTTACCGATTTCCGTCAATCTGCAATTTTGCTTAAAATTATCTGTTAATTTTCTCTATTTATCGTTTTTATCACGAATTACTTTCCCTGTTTTTGCATTCTCTTTTTGGATATATTCTTCTAAAGTCGGAAATGCCATTGCTTCCCCGGTACACATTACCAAAAGATCATCCCGGAGTGCTCTTGCTTCTACCGTATCCACTTTTCCAAGTTCTTTCAGCAGGCTAAGACTCTTTTCCTGAATCCCTTCCGATACATCATCCCATTTTTCACGGAATCTGCGCAGCCTGTAGTATACTTCTTTCTCCGATGTATACTTTTTCATAATCTGCAGCATATGCTCTGAACAGCCTTTCAGATCAATGTGTCTGATGATATTTTTCAGATCTACCGCATCGTCCAGCGCATTGTGGCTGACTTCTGTTCCGAGTCCGCAGATGATCTTCAGACTTCCAATCCCCGCACTTTGCAGATCCAGCTTTGCCGAATAAGTTCCTTCTATATCCTTGATCATACGAAGGATTCTGTTCACGATCTTTCTGGTCCGTTTCGATATGTCCTTACGATATTCCAAAAGATCCCGCTGTATCACATACTTATCCGGTCCCCATACATAGATCCTTGATACTTCCCACGCTTCCAGCTGCTCTGCGACTTCTTCCATCACAAGTTCATAATCCGGGGCACTTAAGAGATCTTTCCGCTCTATCCCGGTCATCTCCTGAAACCGGTCATGCAATTTATCTTCTGCATAAATATAGGAATGAAATCTTGTTACTTCTTCAAAATTCTTCCCACAGACTACAAACCCAACCGACACAAGCTTGGCCGGCGGTCCTCCTTTTATCTGGGATGTTAAGAATTCCGTATCCAGGAACGCAACCATCTCGTTGTCGAGTTTTTCTGCGATATTAGGTGTGCTTTGTGTGAACGATTTTTTATTTATATTTTTATTTATGCTCTTCTTTGGTTTTTTCCTGATCTTTGCCAATGAAACCACTCCTTGTCATTTCGTTTTGTTCCTTTTGAAATGATACAGGGTGTGAAGGGATTTTGCAAGTATCTTTATTTCTTCGGTTTTATCCAAGGTTCTCCGGTTATGTTGTACTCCTCAATTACTCTGTCAAACGGGAACTATCCTGCTTTCACAATATTCACAACAGTTCCAATTATCACCGCCTCATATGGACGCAATACATTTCCTTCTCTGTCATCCTCATAATTCCGAATCCAGACTTCCCCATCTTTCCACTCATCAAGCAATGGACAGCTAACTTCCTCATCCGTAAAGTTTGCACATACCAGCATCTTTGTATGCTCATCTGTTCTCGTATAGGTAAAAATCTTCTCATCTTCCGGCAGAAGAAGGTCAAATTTTCCATCCACAAATACTGGATTTTCTTTTCTTAAACGAATCAGCTTCTGATAATAGTAAAATACCGAATTTTCATCTTCCAGTGCCTCTTTGGCATTGATCCTGATATAATTTGGATTCACGGCAAACCATGGTTCTCCTGTTGTGAAGCCTCCATTCTCCTCTCCGCTCCACTGCATTGGAGTGCGGGCATTATCACGGCTTCTTGCGTAAATAGAATGCATGATTTCTTCTGGCTGATATCCTTTTTCCAGACGCTCTTTGTACATATTCAATGTCTCAATATCTTCATATTCCTCAATGCTGTCAAACTGCACATTCGTCATTCCCAGCTCTTCTCCCTGGTAAATGTAAGGAGTTCCCTGCATTCCATGAAGCATTGTCGCCAGCATTTTTGCCGACTCTTTTCTGTATTTTCCGTCATTTCCCCAGCGCGACACGATTCTGGGAAGATCATGGTTATTCATGAACAGGCTGTTCCATCCTGTCTGATATAAAGTATTCTGCCACTTCGCAAGGCATTTTTTCAGCTTAACCAGATTCAATGGAATCGTATCCCATTTTTCCTTTCCTTCTTCCTGATCAAGCATAATATGCTCAAACTGGAAAACCATGGAAAATTCACTTCCATCCGGATTACTATATTTCTTTGCAATTTCCGGTGTTGCTCCCCAGGCTTCTCCTACAGTGATCATGTCGCCCTTCTGAAATGTTTCCCTGCTTAATTCACGCAGAAATTCATGCAGCTTTGGTCCATTATTTGTGATCTTAAGATCTGGCTCTTTTGCAATCTGATCGATCACATCCAGACGAAATCCACCTG
>ENA-OPYX01001816-OPYX01001816.1-human-gut-metagenome-genome-assembly--contig:-NODE-1816-length-10545-cov-3.269629_pt1 | contig 10545 bp, 10 predicted proteins | sample MGYA00242639_ERZ504486 | MGnify/ENA primary metagenome ERZ504486 (study PRJEB26092, sample SAMD00036296) | human gut metagenome | host: Homo sapiens | study: EMG produced TPA metagenomics assembly of... | reverse complement strand
CCAAAAAAACCGAAAATCCCCGATGGATGTGATATCCCTCGGGGATTATTTTTAGGTTTCCACTTATCTCAAACGATATCCGATAATCATCCTCACCACAGCTGCCTGTTTCGAGAAACACACACCCAACTACATTTCATAATTCATTAATCCCATAGCCAAACAAAGCAAAATCCCCCAGACAAGGATCTTCGGGAAAAACCTCAGCCAAAGCCGCAGTAATAGTTCTTGCATTATTCAGCGTATAAGATTTACTTCGGGTCAGCTCCAATCTGAAAGCCATCTCACTGACATGTGTATCCAAAGGGATAATCAACTCACATGGAGAGAAATTCCTCCAGATTCCAAAATCCACTTCCGAATCGCGACGGATCATCCAGCGCAGAAACATATTCAATTTCTTTTGCGGCGCCTTATCCGACACTCCAAACAAACGACAAAGACGTTGCATCGGAGTTCCATCCGTTTCGCAAAGAAGAGCATTCTCCATACTCTCATACCTATCATATATAGTATACAGCCAATGAAACAATTGTGCCATTCTATTTTTTGAAACCGTCCGATAGAACGACTCCTCACCACAGAAATCAATTTTCCAGTTCCCGGACAACACATACTGCAAAGGCTGCCGGTTCATTATGGAATCCAGCCGTTCTGCCGCCTTCAGTATTTGAGGGCGGGCTCCGAAACTAAGAAAAGCAGTCAGAAAAGCACTGATTTCAATATCCGCTTTGAAATGATAGCGATGCGGGAACTGTACCGGATCAGAAGAAATAAAATCAGAGTTATGATACCGGTCAGCATATTTCCGCAAAAAATCAGCTACCGCCATCCGGCTCTCATGAGTTTGCCGTTCTGTAATATAAGACATGAATCGCTCTTGTTCGTTCTTTCGGGTCATAAATAAAACGTTTATGATTTGTACACAAAGGTATATTAAAATAAAATAGATTGCATTTTCTGAAATCAAATTCCATCCTTAATCCTCAACTTGCCTTTTCTATATTCTTTAGGTGAAATCCCCACATATTGCTTAAAATACTTTCCAAAGAAAGACTGCGTAGGGAAATTCAATTGGTCTGCAATCTCCTTGATACTCAGATCCGATCCTTCAAGCAACTGTTTTGCCTCGGTAATCACCATTTGCACAATCCATTGCAAAGCACTATTTCCCGACTTCTCTTTAATGATGGTGGAAAAATAACGTGGAGTAATATGCTGCATCCTCGCATAATAAGCAACATCACGCTCCTTTCTATACAAACGGAAAAGAGCCAGCATGAAATTCTGAAAAATCACATCCTTCTTGTTCTGCGGCAAGGGCTGCATGGGTTGGTTGGCAAAATACATATTCAATATCTCATAGCAGAAAGTCTGCCCCATCGACTTGATCAGTTCCAAAGTCAGGCGTTGTTGCTGCAAATTCACCTCTTGCACATCCTCCGCCTCTATCCTCTCCCGCAAATTATCCAACAGATACTCCAAATGAGCACGTTGCTTATCCGAAAGTGATATACAAGGATGCTTCCGCATAAAAAGCTGGTTTTCCACATTGATCACCCTATTGACGATAGGAATGATATAATCTAAATCCACTTCAACCATAACCCCTTCCGCATCCTCACTCTTATGAAGCAGATGCACCAAGGTAGAAGCCATGTAAATATACACATCACCGGGATTTATCTGAAAATGCTTATCTTCCAGTGAAACCTCCACATTTCCTTTCCGGCAAAAGAAAAGGCCACATTTATTAAATGTCGAAATAATCTGTCCGTCTTTAAAGGCATACAGTTCACTATCCGAAAGAAATCTAAAGAGAAAAGGCATCTGTTGTCTGTCCATCAATCTATACATTCTTTAATTTACTGCAAAATAAATACAAATCGTAAACTTTCCAGCTACATAACAACCCAAAAATATACAAATCGGACAATTTATCATTCATATCAACCTTTTCTATCCTCTTGCTTCGGAATAACTTTGTATCAGAAAACTAATTGCACGAAAATCATAGTAGTATGAAACGAATTTATCTTATTCTAACAGGTATTTCCTTGATCTTACTAAGTTCCTGCGCACAACGTGCCCGGGAAGCCAAAGGTCATCAGACAGTAAAAATAGACACAGTTGTTTCTGCCGACAAACAAACGTTCCTGCAATTTCCGGGAAAGGTAAAAGCCGCACAAGATATCAGCCTTGCCTTCCGGGTAAGCGGAACCATCAGCAAAATACATGTCAAAGACGGCGCCCGTGTACAAGAAGGACAATTACTGGCCGAACTGGACCCCACCGACTATCAAGTACAACTGGATGCTACTGAAGCAGAATACCAGCAAATAAAAGCGGAAGCAGAAAGGGTCATGGCTCTTTACAAAGACAACGGAACCACCCCCAACGCCAATGACAAAGCCGTATACGGGCTCAAGCAAATCACCGCCAAGTACAAACACCATAAAGATCAGTTGGCTTACACCCAGCTCTATGCTCCTTTCAACGGGTATGTCCAGAAACGCCTGTTCGAAGCTCACGAAACCATCGGAGCCGGAATGCCCGTCATTGCCATGATCAGCGGCGGAACCCCCGAAGTGGAAATAAATCTGCCTGCGGCCGAATATATCCGCCGGGAGCAGTTCGACAATTATCACTGCACATTTGATATCTATCCGGGCGAAACCTACCCGCTGAAACTAATCAGTGTCACCCCGAAAGCCAACGCAAACCAACTATACACCATGCGCCTGCAAGTAGTACCCGGCACACGGGCTATCCCTTCTCCCGGCATGAACACCATGGTAACCATCCTTTGCCGTACAGAGCAGGAGAATACTCTTTCTGTCCCTACCGGCGCTCCTGCAAAAAGAAGGCAAAGCGTATGTGTTCGTCTTTCATCCATCCAGCAATACCGTACACAGACAGGAAGTATCCATACTGCGTTTGTTGAACAACGGACACAGTCTCATCACTTCCAGACAACTGCAACCGGGGAGAGCAGATTGTATCCTCGGGCGTACACCACATTGAGGATGGAGAAATTGTAAAACCTTTGTCACCGGTCACTAACACAAATATAGGAGGATTATTATAATGGACATCAGTAAATGGGCATTCCGGAACAGGAATCTGATTTATTTCCTGATAGCGGTTCTGCTACTCGGCGGAGCCTACTCCTGCTATCAGATGAGCAAATTGGAAGACCCCGAAATAAAAGTGAAGCTTGCCATGGTGGTCACCACCTATCCGGGTGCTTCCGCGCACCAGGTAGAACTGGAAGTAACGGATGTGCTTGAAAAGAACATCCGCACCATGGGCAACATTGACAATATAGAAAGTTATTCATACAACGACCTGTCCCTGATACAGATAGAACTGCTGAGCACCGTGCCGGACGATGACGTGGAACAATGCTGGGACATGCTGCGCCGCAAAGTAAGCGACGCCCGCGCCCTGTTGCCCGAAGGAGCCACCACCCCGATAGTCAAAGATGACTTCGGAAATGTATATGGCATGTTCTATGCCCTGACAGGTGACGGACTGTCCGACCGTGAACTGTCCGACTATGCCGAACTGGTAAAACGGGAAGTGAACGAACTGGAAGGGGTAGACCGTGTGGAACTCTACGGCAAACGTTCCGAATGCATCAATATCTCCCTGTTGCAAGACCGTATGGCAAACCTCGGTGTTAAACCTGCAGAAGTACTGGCAACCTTGAACGGCCAGAACAAAACCACCTATACAGGATATTATGAAAATGGTGAAAACCGTATCCGCGTCACAGTAAACGACAAATTCAAAACCGTAGAAGATATCGGAAAAATGCTGATTCAAGGACACGATGACGACCAGCTTCGCCTGAGTGACATCGCCCGTATAGAGAAAGCCTACGAGGACCCCACACGCAATGAAATGTTCTATGACCATGAACGCGCTCTCGGTATACTCATCGCCGCCTCCAGTGGCTCGGACATTATAAAAGTAGGCCATGCCGTAGAAAGCAAGTTGGAAGAACTCAAAGCCGAACGTCTGCCCGCAGGAGTGGAATGCCACAAAATCTTCTATCAGCCCGAACGGGTAGGCAGCTCTTTGGGAACCTTTGTCATCAACCTGATAGAATCCGTCATCATCGTAGTACTGATACTGATGATAGCAATGGGATTCAAGAGCGGCCTTATCATAGGTATCAGCCTGATCATCACCGTATTCGGTTCTTTTCTGTTCCTTTATTCGGCAGGCGGAACCATGCAGCGCGTATCATTGGCTGCTTTTGTACTGGCAATGGGCATGTTGGTAGACAACGCCATCGTCATCATAGACGGCATACTGGTAGACTTGAAGGCCGGCAAAAACCGGATGGAAGCCATGACCGCCATCGGAAGACAGACAGCCATGCCTCTTCTGGGCGCGACACTGATAGCCATTATCGCTTTTCTACCCATCTACATGTCCCCCGACACCGCAGGCGTCTACACGCGCGACCTTTTCATCGTACTTGCCGTTTCCCTGTTACTGAGCTGGATATTGGCACTGATCCATGTACCACTGATGGCCGACCGCCGGCTGCATCCTGCCATAGATACTGACAGTACCGGAAAGCGAGTATACAAAGGTAAAATCTATGCCACCCTCCGTTCGGCACTGCGGTTCGGTCTGGCCCACCGGTGGAGTTTTGTATTTGCCATGACCGGTCTGTTGCTGCTTTCCGTTTTCGGCTACCAATATATGCGTCAGGGCTTTTTCCCCGACATGGTTTACGACCAGCTTTATATGGAATACAAACTTCCGGAAGGGAATAACTATACACGTGTGGTTCGAGATTTGGAAGAAATAGAAACCTATCTGAAAGGACGGGAGGAAATAACCCACGTCACCACCTCCATAGGCGGTACGCCCGGACGCTATAATCTGGTACGGAGCATTGCCAACCCCTCACTTTCGTACGGCGAACTGATTATCGACTTCACCTCACCGGAAACCTTGGTAGAACATATAGACGAAATCCAAGCTTACCTCTCCCAAGCCTATCCGGACGCATACATCAAATTGAAAAGATACATCTGATGTTCAAGAAATATCCCATAGAAGCACAATTCCTGGGCCCCGACCCTGCCGTTCTGCACCAACTGGCCGACAGCGCCCGTACCATCATGGAAAATACACCAGAAGTCTGCCTTATCACCACCGACTGGGAACCTCAGATTCCTGTACTGACCATCGAATATGACCAGCCGTCCGCCCGTGCCCTCGGCCTGAGCCGCAATGATGTCAGCCTTTCCCTGCTCACTGCTACCGGAGGAATTCCCATCGGCTCTTTCTACGAAGGCATCCACAAAAACAATATCTATCTGAAATGCCTTGACGAAAAAGGAGAACCCATAGAAGATTTAGGCAATGCACAAGTCTTCTCGTCACTGCCCTCGTTGAACGGACTGCTGAACGAAGAAACCATGGTGAAACTGAAAGCCGGCACGCTTTCGAAAGAAGATTTGGTGGAAAGCATCATGGGAAGTACGTCCGCTGAAGCAAATCAGCAAAGGAATTGATATCCGATCGGGAAGACCCGGTACGTTCCCCGTTACAACGGTCAGAGAAGCCAGCGTGTACAGTGTTCGCCCGCACCGGGCATAGAAACGGAAAAAGCACGTCTTGCCATTGCAGAACGCATAGAGAAGATACAACTACCCGAAGGATATTCACTGGTGTGGCAAGGTGAGAAGATAGCCAGCGACCAGTCCATGAAATACCTGTTCCAGAACTTCCCGTTGGCCATCATTCTGATGATTGCCATCCTGATAATGCTATTCAAGGACTACCGCAAGCCTATCATCATCTTCTGCTGTATCCCGATGATTTTTGTAGGAGTGGTAGCAGTGATGCTGCTCACGGGGAAGGTATTCAACTTCGTGGCCATCGTAGGAACCTTGGGCCTTATCGGCATGTTGATAAAGAACGGAATTGTACTGATGGATGAAATCACCCTTCAAATCAGTAAAGGGATAGAACCTGTTACCGCATTGATAGACAGTTCCCAAAGCCGTCTTCGTCCTGTTATGATGGCTTCGCTGACCACCATTCTGGGTATGATTCCCTTGCTGTCCGATGCCATGTTCGGCTCACTGGCGGCAGCTATCATGGGCGGATTGCTGTGCAGCACGCTGATTACGCTGCTCTTTATACCTATATTATACGCCTTGTTCTTCAAAATAAGAAACGATTGATTTATTTCACTGACATACAAAACCAAGAACAAATGAAAAAAACAATGATAATCCCCTTCTGTTTTCTGTTATGGCAATCTTGTCGCCCCAGGCACAGGCACAGGAAACACTGAGTTTGAAAGAATGCCGTGAAACTGGCATTGAAATACAATAAGGAAGATGGCGGCTTCTGTAAAACAAACAGAAAGCGCCCACTACACAGCCAAGAGTTACAAGGGGAACTTCTTCCCCAATCTGACAGCTAGTGGAACGGGACTTTACAGCAATGCCGACGGCAGTTATGGCATAGCCGGAGGCAACCTGCCCGTCTTTCTGCCCGACGCCACCGGACAGTTTAATCCGGGACAACCCTCAGGTTTCGCCTATTTTCCCGGTATCAACCTGGATTACAAGATAGGATGGGTCTACATGGGTGGCATACAATTAGAACAACCCCTCTATATGGGCGGTAAAATCCGCGCCGCCTACAAAATGTCCCTGTTAGGTAAAGAAATGGCACAGATGAACGAAACCCTGACCGCCACAGAAGTCATTCTGAAAAACAGACCAGGCATACGCTCTGGTAGTGAAAGCGAAAGAGATGAAAACAGTGGCCGACACATACCATGCCGTATTGGCCGAATTGCAAAAGAACGTGGAGAGTGCCTACAAGCACGGACTGAAACCTCAGAACGATGTGCTGAAAGTGCAAGTGAAACTGAATGAAAGTGAACTGGGCATACGCAAAGCCGAGAATGCTCTCCGCCTGGCTACCATGAACCTCTGCCACCTGATAGGAAAACCGCTGACCACGGAGATCCTCATTTCCGGAGATTTCCCGGAAATAGAACAGGAAATGGAATTACAGGTACTGGATATCACCCGTCGTCCGGAATACGGTATACTGGACAAACAAGTGGCCATCGCCCGCCAACAAGTCAAGTTAAACCGCAGCGAACTGCTTCCCAAAGTAGGCATCAAAGGTTCATACGACTATGTACACGGTTTGGAACTGAACGAAAAGAATTTTCTGGATAATGCCAGTTTCTCTGTCCTGTTGAACGTAAGTATTCCCCTTTTCCATTTCGGCGAACGCAGCAACAAGGTACGTGCAGCCAAAGCCAAACTGGAACAAACCCGTCTGCAACAGCAAAATCTGAACGAGCAAATGCTACTGGAACTGACCCAGACCGCCAACAATCTGGACGAAGCGAAACTGGAAAGCGAACTTGCCGACCGTTCCCTGCGGCAGGCGGAAGAGAACCGACGCGTCAGCAAAAGCCAGTACGAAGTAGGGCTGGAAACTCTGTCAGACCATCTGGAAGCCCAAGCACTATGGCAACAGGCATACGAAACCCAAGTGGATGCCCGTTTCCAACTTTACCTGAACTATGTGGCTTATCTGAAAGCAGCCGGGACTTTACATGACAAACTGTAAAAGTCTCTACCCTGAGTTTTTGGTTCTTCTTCATTTTGGGTCAAGTGATTTATTCATATCCCTTTATTCATCGGCTATTAGATTGTATTCGGGGATATATTATTCTCTATTTTCGAATATTCATTCGAATGTCTTTATTGGTCGAACTTTGGTAGTGAAGTGTTGCCCCCAAAATGAAGAAGAACCCCGAGTTTTAAAAAGTGCTACCACTGCTACCACCCTTTCTTGTATAACCACCTTTCTTCTCTTTTTATTCCCAAACGGATAAAAAAACTAAACTTCGGGAACACTTTCCTGCTTGCGCAGCACATACACCGCATGAGAGTGCTTTCCCTCTTTGTCCAATCTCTTCTCTTCGTACCAACCCTTCAGCTCATAAGCAGCCGTGGTGCGCGCCATCCCCAAGCATTCCGAATAAACCAGACGTGTAATGGAACCGTGTTCCTTCAAATAAGCTTCCAGCAATTTCCAACGCTCCTCTTTAGTATACTTCTTCCCCGTAGGCAGGAAGCCGAACTCGGCACGAAGGATATCCGTATCCTGACGTACCCTCTTGACTAACTCCGGTACCGGACGGAAGTTCACTTTCTTTATCCTCACGGATGCCGCACGTATCTCTTTCCGGTCTGTCACCTCACGCGAGGACAAGGCAAGAGAGAACGTACCCAGTCCGTCCAGCCGCACATTTTTCCCTTGCCGCAAATGGGATACAACCATATCAGCCACCTCCTGTAGCACTCCCACCACACAGCCCGCCGAATATGCGCTGTGCTTGGACAACTCCTTCACAATGTGATCGGTAGTAATCGTTTCCTTCACCACTACCGCCGGATAAAGCACCGGCTTGCCGTCCTTTTCCTTGAAAGGGTTAGCCTTGAAATCATATTTTATATCCATCATTAAAAGATTTGATCTGTATCCGTAAGCCCTTTCTGCTCTATGGGTTAAGGGTTCTCTTCCTTTTGTATCTATCTCCATAAGCTTTGGAGTTAACTCCAAAGGCTATGGAGTTAACTCCAAAGCTTATGGAGTCAACTCCGCAACCTATGGAGATAGAACACATCTGGACAAAAGTACTTAATCTTTAGGGGGAAAAAGGCTTAATATAACGGAAAAGATGGATTAAGGAGAAAAAATAATCAGGTAGTTGGCCCCTTCGTGAAAAAATAGAATGAATAAACAAAAGGATACGCGATATACAGGGAGATACCCTGATAAAAAGATTGGGTATCTGCGGAGAACAACGGTTTCATTGTATTCTGCGGACAGACAGAACGGATTTATAACCAAACATCAAAGGAAATATATTTGATGCAAAAGAAAGAATATCATTTTTTATCCTATTTTTGTGTTGGCAACAAACTAATACCATAATACACAGACTGATGAAAACCACTATTTTACTTGGCTTATTATTGACCCTTACGGTTTCATGCAAACACCATTCCAACCCCGTAACTACCGAAGAAAACTTCCACACCCAAGAAGCCAACCGTCTGGTAGCAGAAGCGAGGAACCTATGGTTGCCTCCTTTAGACAGCACTTTCTTCTTTAATGACAGTGAACATATATCTATAAACGACAAGGAAATATGGGCCAAACTTGACAGTGCATTAGCCATTGACCCTACCAATATAAAAGTATATGTGGGAAGAATCAGTTATTTATCAGCCTGCAAAAAGTACCATGAGATTCTGTCTGTACTCCGGCAAGCTGAAAAACAATCCACCCTCAATGCCGACTTATGGTCAATGAAAGCGATGTTTGAAGATTATTTCGGAGACAGCCTTACCGCCCAAAAAAATTATCGGTCTGCCGATTCCGCCTATGCCATCCTCATAAAAGAATATGCTACAGACAGCCTCAGGTATGCCGGTTCCCGCATCAACCGCGCACTGAACATGGCATTGATGACTGATAATATTGCGATTCTTGAAGAAGAGGTGGAACTCACTAAAAAGATATTTCCCAAGACATGGAAAGGACCGGACAGTAGTTTTTACGGGAAAAATAAAAAAGACTTTTTCGACAAATGCTTTAACGTCCGCAAAAAGTAATCCAGCCTGCTACATCAAGAAAATTACAAATCATTGCATTTGAAAGAACAGACCTGTAATACCTACTTTCAATACAAAGACTTTTTAGCACAAAGGTGTAACTTTCTCTTCTTTTCACCGACTAACCTAATAAAAACACCTTTGAAAGCTGATGAGTATAGAACAGGAATTTGCCGACAAGCTAGTGCAATACAAGCACATCATTTACAAGGTATGCTTCATGTATGCAGACAACAAGGACGATGTGAACGACCTTTTTCAAGAGTCTGTATTCAATATATGGAAGTCATACAAAAACTTCCGGGGGGAAAGTTCGTTTGTCACATGGGTTTACCGCATATCCCTGAACACGTGTATCTCGGACTTCCGAAAGAAAAAGAAGTATGACTATGTACCTTTGGAACAGCAGGTAGATATTCTGGAAGATTGTGAACACAACGAACTGCTGAAAGAAATGTATTCACTCATCAAACGACTGAACAAGGTGGACCGTATGTTTATCCTGCTCTGGCTGGACGAGAAATCATACGATGAAATAGCCGAAATCACCGGAACGAACCGCAATAATGTCGCGATAAAACTGCACCGTATAAAAGAGAAATTAAAAAATATGTCGAACTTGTAATCATACAATTATATGGAACTTGAAGAATTGCAAAAAGCATGGAAAGAGTTGAATGAACGGGTCAGCCAGAATGAACTGGTTCATCAGCAACAGATTATAGAGATGTTGTCACGGCAAAAAGAAAGTTGCCTGCAAAGAATGCTGAGGATGGACAAAATAGCTTCTATATTTATGTTAGGAGTAACGATTCTAATGTTCGTTGATTTTATTCATTTGAACGGTAAATTAGTG
>ENA-OPYX01001812-OPYX01001812.1-human-gut-metagenome-genome-assembly--contig:-NODE-1812-length-10565-cov-5.505844_pt1 | contig 10565 bp, 12 predicted proteins | sample MGYA00242639_ERZ504486 | MGnify/ENA primary metagenome ERZ504486 (study PRJEB26092, sample SAMD00036296) | human gut metagenome | host: Homo sapiens | study: EMG produced TPA metagenomics assembly of... | reverse complement strand
TGTGCAACGGATATTTTACAATCAGAAGTGAACAAGGCTCGGTAGATTGTTTTTTAAACGGACAAGATTTTTTAAATAAATGCAGTGAAAATCTATATGATGCGGCATTTATAGATATTTATATGAGCCCTATTAACGGAATTGAGATTGCCGAGGAGCTTAGAAAAATCAGCAAAGATATTCTAATTGTTTTTGTTACTACAAGTTCCTACTTTATGATGCAGGCTTTTTCTGTTCATGCGTTTCACTATATAATAAAACCGTATATGCCCGAACAAATTTACAAAGTTCTTGAGGAAGCGGCTTTTTACATAAAAGATAAAGCAAAATTTATTCGGATTGTTTGCGACAGAAAATCCGTAATGATTTCTGTCAAAGAGATTATGTCTATTGAATCCGATGCACATTATCTGAATATTTCTGTTGTGTCCGGTATGACATACCGCACAAGAATGACTATGAATGAATTTTTAAAACTTACCGATAATGACGAAAGATTTATACCCATAAACCGTGGCGTTGTTCTTAATGCGGATTATATTGAGCGCATTGACGGTGCTCTTTGTATAATGGGCAACGGTACAAGATTTTCGATAAAAGTGCGTGAAAAAAGTATCATAGAAAAACGGGTAAGAGATCATATGTTTAAAAAAATTAAGGGAAAATCAGTGGATTTGAGGATAATATGGATAGGGTAGAATTTTTAAAGGGACTTTTTTCTTTTTCTATAATCATTCCCGCAAGTATAATGTGTTATTTGCCGATGAAAAATCAGCTTAAATTTTCGGTTAAAAAAAATTGCTTTGCTTTTGGCGGGGGCTTTTGTAATTATTGCAACGGTATCTTCTATAATAACGGTACTTTTTAACATTCGTACGATAAACACGGTGCTTATGCCCGATATGATAATCTGCTTTTTACTGTTTCGGTATACGGTAAAAACAGATTTTGCCAAAACTCTGTTTGTGTTTTTGAGCGTTATATGTCTGTTTTCGACTTTCTCACTGTTTACTTATGAAATTGAATCGTTTTATAAGCCGGAAATGGATTACGGAATAAGTTTTTCGTTTGATTTGCTGTTTATGGGAATAAGTTTGTTCTTTATGGCAATACTTGCGTATCCTATGCTGAAATATTATTCCTGGATGATAGATAACATTAAATATAAAAAGCTTTGGTATTCATTTATGGTTTTACCGATTATTGTAACTCTGTTAAATATTTACTCCATACCGATCACATATTTGAATTTGCGTGTGGGAATGATTGGCATAAAGGCGTTAATGATTAACAGTATTATATTTTTGCTGTATATATTGGTATTTGCGCTGTTTTACATATTCAGTAAAACTACAATTGAAAAGACCAAGCTTGAAGAACAGAACTTTATGCTTGAAATACAGACAAGCTATAACGAATCTCTGCAAACATATATTAATCAAACCGCAAAAGCCAGACACGATTTAAAACACTCGGTACATCTTGCGCAGTGTTTGCTTGACGAGGGCGATTTGGACTCATTGAGAAAATACCTTTGCAAGTACTATCAGGCACTTAATATTACTGCTCCCGTAAGATTATGCAGCAGTAACGCTATAAACGCAGTGCTGAATTATTATCGCCAAAGCGCAATTGACAATGAAATAGATATTACTTGGAAAATAAATATGCCTCCTAAATCCGAAATACCCGAAGTTGACTTCTGCGGTATTTTAGGAAACTTAAGTGAAAATGCAATTTCCGCATGCAAAACAATAAGCGAGGGCAGAAAATATTTTGATTTGTCAATTGACTATAAGGGCGACTATATTTATATTGCTGCAACGAATAATTTTTGCGGAGATTTAAAGAAAAGTGACCGAGGCTATGAGTCCACAAAACATAAAGGCGGAGGAATTGGACTGCGTTCAATGAGAAATATGGCAGAGGTTTATGGCGGATATTTTGAAGCTGTTGATGTCGACAATAAGTTTTGCGTTAATATGACATTAAAATATGTAGATGTTAATGCATAAATTTTAATTCAAGCCGGACAGCCTAATTAACAATGTTCTATTCTAAATATTGAGATAACTTTAAGCAATTTGCTAAACTATAATTTACTCCAACTTTGACAAATAATCATCAACAAAAACGGCGGTAATCCGAATAGGATTGCCGCCGTAACTTTTAAATAAATCTATTAAAATTCAAGCATAGCAAAACTCTGTGCCGACATTTTTACCTTATTGTCAGCAACCTCTGTTGTACCGATTTCATATACTTTTTTAGCGCCCTTAGCATTGATTTCGATTTCGCTGTCTTTGCCGAGTGGGTTAAAGAGCATTACAAACTTGCCTCTCTTATATCCGAACGGGAATTTACCCGGCTCGAAAATCATTTCAAAATCACCGTTGCCGTGAAGGTCATCGTTTGCGTGACGAATGGCAATAATGTCTGTAACAACCTTATAAATACTGTCAGGGTTGTTCTGCTGATTTTCAACTGTAGGTGCGTTTTCGTCTGTATCAACAGGGAGGTAAGGTGTATCGCTTGCAGAAAAACCGAGGTTTTTGCCGCTGTTCCACTGCATTGGTGTACGCGAACCTGTACGGCTGAATCCGCCCTCTTTGCTTACAAGGTTTTCCTGATATTTCATACCGATTTCATCACCGTAGTAAAGGAACGGAACACCCGGCATAGTGAAAATCATTGCATACGCAAGTTTAATTGCATCCATACCAAAGTAGTGTGTCATTCTCGGCATATCATGGTTATTTGTCATAAAACTGATGTAGCCGTTATTCTTTGAAAGCTCATAAGCAGGGAGATATTCGTCTGTAAAGTTCTTAATATCGCCCTTGCCGTTTGGATTAAAAATACCCTTATTGCCCTCATCGTCACCGTAACGGAAAAGTCTGCTGTAACCGTTGCCGTGGTGGTCAAGATAGAAGTCCATATGGAAACCTGCGTTGTTGATTGCTCTTTCGGGATTGCACCATTCGGCTACCATTGCAGCCTCAGGATAATCTTTGTCGAGCATTTCACGGATACCACGCCAAATCTTTGCAGTCGCAACCTTTTCATCATCGTTCTTTACGAGCGAGTCTGCCATATCAACTCTGAAACCGTCTGCGCCCTTATCAAGCCAGAAACGCATAATGTCCTTGATTGCCTCTACTGTAGCAAGGCAGTCCGGATGGTCGCACGGCAGCTGCCACTCCGGATGTGTGATTTCGTGAAAACCGTAGTTGAGAGCAGGCTGTGAGCTGAAATAGTTTACCAAATAGTTACCGTCACGCTCGCAGATACCGCACATCATTCTGTACTGCGGCGGTGCGTCCCATACTGATTTTGTAAAGATATAACGGTTTGTATACTCACTCTTTTGAGCTTTTTAGACTCTAAAAACCAAGGGTGAGTGTCCGATGTGTGGCCGGGAACGAGGTCAAGGAGAATTTTCATTCCTTTTTGTGAGCCTCGTCAAAAAGTCTTACGAGGTCATCGTTTGTGCCGTAGCGGGGAGCAACCTTTTTGTAGTCACGAACATCATAACCTGCGTCCATAAACGGTGAATCGTAAACGGGGTTGAGCCAGATTGCGTTACAGCCGAGCCCTTTTACATAGTCGAGTTTTTCGATGATACCGTTAATATCACCGATACCGTCACCGTTGGTGTCATAAAAGCTTTGCGGGTAAATTTCATAGAAAACCGAATCGTTGAGCCATTGTGGCATAGAAAGCATCCTTTCTTTTGTTAATTTTTATTATTACAATAACATAGTAACATTATTGAGGATTTTTTGACAAGCATATTATGCGTTTTAACAAAAATATTACTATAATTTGCTTGGTATATTTCCAAAAATAATTACTTGCAGGAAACGGCATTTCATCATAATATATATAAGAATAATTTTGCGGCAAAGCACAATGTGAGGAGGGAGATTTTTTGACGATTGATAAAATAAAAAGCAATAAAATACTGATAACTCTCTGCGATGAAGATATGCGAGATTTTTCGCTTGATTATGATACTTTAAGCCTGTATGACAGCCATTCCAGAAAGATACTTATGCGAATTTTGCAGATAGCCTGTTTTAAAACAGATATAGAAATAAAAGATAAACGAATGATTGTGGAGGCCCTTCCGACTGTTGACGGTTGTATGCTGCTGCTGAACGGTTGAGGATAAAAAAAGGAAAAAATACAGACTGCAAAACGGTAAAAAATGCAGCTGCTACGATGTGGGCAACAGCAAGAATTTTCTTGATGTAATTCAGTTGCTTTACAAACAGAATGTGTGTTGCAACAAAAATTCTGCCTATGAAAAAGACGGAGTTTACTACCTTATTTTTGATTATCCGGCAGTACCAAAAAGATTTAAGCGTATTTTGCACGAATACGGTGTACGGTGCGGCGATAATATTTTTGCCGCAAATCTGCGGGAAAATGCACAAGAAATCTGTCGTTCAAACGCAATTGCCGTTATTGGAAAATGTTTGTAAAATTATACTATGCATACCTGCTAAACAAAATCACTCAAACAAAAAAAGCAAGCGCAATCGTCTGCAACACGATTGCGCTTTTGTGATGTTTAAAGTCCCCAGACTGCCATAACTGCGTTGTAGTAATCTTCAGAAAGCTGTTCTTTTAAAATTTTTCTGTCATCTTCACAGTTTGTAAAAGCATTGCGGACATTTTCACCAACCTGTACCTCAACATCGTTAATGTTTATAAATTTCTGTCTTAAAACGCTCACTCCCTCTTTTGTAAGCATATCAAGCGTAATTTTTTCTGTAACCTCCATTTTAATCCTCCTATCTGCGAATAATATATGTAACAACAAAATTCATTTTTTCATCTTCAACAAATTTATCGGACGGTGCACTTATGTAAATCCACGAACCGTCTATTCTCACATTACGCAAGTTATTCTTTGTAGAATATACGGCAATACTTGCAAGTCTACTTTCTGCTTTTGACGGGAACGGCAAACCCGTCATTTGCAAATATGTTTTATCCGCCAACATACTTGTAATATTTACAGACACAGTAACTGCGTCGCCGTTCTTTGCGTAAACGAAGTTTCCCGCACTGCCCTCATAAATTGTCTGCCCCGGAGATAATTCTCCCGAACCGATTTCGTTATTCGCCGCATCATATTTGTTTGCAAGCGATTTTTCTATATCGGCTTTGTTCTGCACAACGGTCTGCCTAAGCGAATTAACACTGTTATACACAGTGCCGCTTGTAACATAATTTGGGCTGTTTGCCGCAGGCACGGTATCAAACGGCATTTTGTTAAGTTTATTATTTAATGCCTTATTCAGATATGTTTTATCGTAAGCATCGGTAATTCCGTAACCGGCAAGAGTATCCGCCTTATCCGCTTTTAAATTGAGCTTTGTATCGACACTGCTTTTAAGCTTTTGTATCTCATCATCAACATCATCATAATCATAATAATAGTTTTCAAGATATGCAACACTCGGATAGCTCTCTTCCGTAACATCAGCCTTAACCGTAACCTTATTTGCTTTTTCTTCTTTAAGAGTAATGTCGCTGTCGGCAATAACTTTTATATTGTTTTCAATCTGCTTATTTTGCTCTGCAATTTTATCCCAACATTTTTTTGTCTCATCTCTCAATGCAAGCGTTTCGCTGTTTGGATTGGTGAATCCCTTGTCCTCAATCGGTATGGATTCTCCCGCAAACAATCTTACAATATCAGTCTGCAAAGTGGTTTCCTCCTCTCTTAATTCAAGCTGAACCTCAACCCAGCCGTGACAGAAAATATCGTTTTTCCTGATTTTCCACATTATATATGTGCTGTTGTTAACAGTTTTTACGGTTTGCGGTGCAACCGTGTTTACACTGCCGTCTTTAAATCTTAAATGAATTGCGGCAATTGTATTTTTGCCGACAAAATCATTCACCGTAAATTCAACTTTACTCACAAGATTTTCGCCCACAATCCCCGCATTATCTTCTGCGGCAATACCCTCGTACTTTTCTTTGTTAAAAATAATCAAATTATTCACCTCCAACTATGCATAAAAAAATCCTAAAAGTTGCACTAATTGCAACAATTTTTCAAAAAATAAATTTTGAATTGACTATAAAGCCAAAATAAAGTAAAATTATAAATGATATATTATATGTAATGAGATGATTTTTTGAACATCCATAAAATACAGACTGTTGCAAAGAAAGCACTTGCGGCTGCTTTGCCTTTGGCGCTATGTTTTTCAATCGCCGGCTGTTCTCTTAAATTTAAGATTTTCGACAATTCTGATTTTAAGCCGACAAGCGAAAGTGAAGCGCTTTTGTCAGAGATACCGGAGCCGAAGCAAACATCGTACAGCTATTCGGCAATAACAAACGAACACATTAAAAATCTTTACGCACAAATTGAAAACGAATGTCAAAAACCCGTTCCCGCAGAAATACAATGTACGGGCACGCTTACGCAAAAAGATATTTATGAGGCAATAATAGCTTTTAAAAACGACCACCCCGATATATTCTGGATAAAAAACACATTTTCTTACTACGATTACGACGGTTCAACATATGTAGAACTTTTCTATATTTCTTCAGGCACAACGCTTGAAACGCAAAAAGAAAAATTTAACGAGGCGCTCAACGACTTTGTAAACAACGCAACTATGTATTCTTCGGAGTATGAGCGTGAAAAGTATGTCAACGATTATATTATTTCAAATTGCGTATATGATGACGAGGCTGCCTACAACAATAAAGCACAAGGAAATGTCAGTACCGCCTACGGAGTTCTTGTTGACGGCAAAGCCATATGTGAAGGATATGCCAGGGCATTTCAGCTTTTGTGCAACAAGCTCGGCATTGAATGTGTAAGTATTGCAGGAATGACCGGTGATGTCGGACACGAATGGAACTGCGCAAAAATTGACGGTAATTGGTATCAGGTCGATGTAACATGGAACGACTCGCAAGATGATTTTTCCAACTACTACTACTTTAATCTTACAGACGAGCAAATGTATTCCTCGCACAGGGCAGATGACCTTTTTGATGAAATAGAACCCGATAATTATAATAACGACGAAAACCTTATCGGCAACCTCTATGTGCCCGAATGTAATTCTACCGAGTACAATTATTATAATCAAACTGCACCTATCCTCTATGCGTTTGATGAAGAAAATGACAATACAATTTCAAATGCACTTGCAAATTCCGCCGTAAACGGTGACAATTATTTCAACATAATTGTTGATGACAGTCTTGACTTTGAAGACGCTTATTCAACACTTGTACAAGACGGTTATGTAGTAAACTACATTGAAAGTGCCAACAATATGCTTTGGGGAGAAGTCGAGCTTGACACCTCAAGCTATGCATATAAAAACGATACCCTGCGTGTTATTACCATAGTGTTAAACTATATTAATTAAATAAATCATTCTGTTGCAAAAGGAGAGAAATATATGAAATATGATGTTAAAGCCTTTGAGCTTTTGTCAAATGAAGAAATTGCAGACGGAATTTTTGATATGCGTGTAAAAAATGACGAACTTGCACCGCTTGCAAAATGCGGTCAGTTTGCCCATGTATATGTTCCGTCAAAAACTCTGCGCAGACCTATTTCGGTGTGCGACAGCGAAAACGGCGTACTCCGCCTTGTTTATCAGGTTAAGGGCGAGGGCACAAAGATTATGTCCGAAATGAAAAAGGGTGAAGCTGTAGATATTCTTGCTCCGCTTGGCAACGGCTTTAATATTGAAAAAGGCAAGCGCTACTGCCTTATCGGCGGCGGCATCGGTGTTCCTCCTATGCTCTATACAGCAAAGCAAACCGAAAATCCGCTTGTTATCACGGGTTTCCGTAACAAAGGCCTTATTATATTACAAGATGATTTTAAAAATGCAGGCGCCGAGCTTGTACTTACAACAGACGACGGCAGTGCAGGCGTGCATGGCTTTGTAACAGATGTCCTCAAAGAAAAAATCAACGAGGTTGACGAGGTCTGCGCTTGCGGCCCTACTCCAATGCTCAAGGCTATTGCACAGGTTTGCAAGGAATTTAACAAGCCTTGTCAGATTTCACTTGAAGAAAGAATGGCTTGCGGAATCGGCGCTTGTCTTGTCTGCGCCGTTAAGGTACGCAAAAACGGTGAAGAAATTATGCAGCATGTCTGCAAAAACGGACCTGTATTCAACGCAGAGGAGGTTGTATTTTAATGGCTGATTTATCTGTAAAAATTGCCGGAGTAGAGTTTTCAAATCCGCTTATCGCCGCTTCGGGCACATTTGGATTCGGTAAGGAGTACGGCGAATTTTATCCGATTTCAAAACTTGGCGGTATTTCGTGCAAGGGAATTACCTTAAAAAGGCGTGACGGCAACCCACCGCCACGAATCGCAGAAACTCCGTCGGGTATTTTAAATGCCGTCGGACTTCAAAATCCGGGCGTGGATGTATTTATAAACGATGATCTTCCTTGGCTTAAACAGCAAAACACAAGAGTTATCGCAAATATTGCCGGCAACACTCCCGAAGAATACTGCGAAATGGCAGAAAAACTTTCTTCAACTGATGTTGATATGATAGAAATGAATATTTCCTGCCCTAATGTAAAGAGCGGCGGCGTTCAGTTCGGTACAAGCTGTGAATCGGTAGGTTCAATTACAAGTGCGGTAAGAAAGCACTGCACAAAACCGCTTATTGTAAAGCTAAGTCCGAATGTTACAGATATTGCCGAGATTGCTAAGTCGGCAGAGGCAAACGGCGCAGACGCAATTTCAATGATTAACACACTAACAGGTATGAGAATAGACATAAACACAAAGCGCCCGATTATCCGCAACAATACAGGCGGAATGAGCGGCCCTGCAGTGTTCCCCGTTGCAGTAAGAATGGTTTGGCAGGTTTCTAATGCCGTTAAAATTCCGATTATCGGTATGGGCGGCATCAGCACATGGCAAGACGCAGTTGAAATGATGATTGCAGGCGCAAGCGCATTGCAGATTGGCACAGTATTCTTCTCTGACCCATACGCACCGATTAAAATTGCCGAGGGAATTAACGAATACCTTGATAAAAACGGTATGAAGAGCGTTACAGAACTCACAGGCACAATCAAGCCTTGGTAATCGGTAAGGTTTTATAAAAGTTTGGTCAACCTTGACCTAAATTTTTAAATCATTTAAACGAATTTCCCCGCTAAATCATAAATCGCCTAACATAGAATTCAAAAATCGAATAAAATAAAAAAACGAAATCCATAATAACCATAGCACAGGAGGTTATTATGGATTTTTCAGAGTATTATAACCGCACCGATCTCGCTTACAGTCCTGTTTTTGCTTGCAAAGCTGATGGGAATAAGTCAGATGTCAGAGCTTAATATGTTTGACTACATCAACGGTATTACAATAGGTTCAATCGCCGCCGAACTGGCGACAGGCGAATTTACCGATATTTACGACGGTGTAATGGCTATGGTTATTTACTCGCTTATAGCAATTATGTTGACTTTCCTATCGCAAAAGTCGCTTCTTCTAAGAAGATTCATTACGGGCAAATCTATTATAATTTACGATAACGGCAAATTTTACAACAAAAACTTAAGTACCGCAAAGATAGATATAAATGAAATTTTGGTAATGTGCCGTTCAAAGGGATATTTTAATTTTGATGAGATACAAACCGTTATCCTTGAAAGCAACGGTCAGCTTTCAATTTTACCGAAAGACAAAAATCGACCGCTCACTCCCGATGATATGAAAATTACGGTTCTTCAATCCGATGTAGAGGCGGTAGTGATACAGGACGGCAAGGTTTTGGAAAGAAATCTTAAAGCCACGGGAAATAATATTGAGTGGTTAAAAAAAGAACTCAAAAAGCAAAATATAAAAACAAGCGAAGTTTTCATTGCTTTTTGCGACAATAACAACACTCTGAAAGTACACAAAAAGGTCAAATCTAACCCGACAAACGATATTTTTGATTAATTTCTAAAAAAATGTTTAAATTTCGGAAAACTACCAATATTTTGTCACACTGTTGTCACTATTCGTATGGTATTATATATGTGTAAGATAACTACTGATAAAACTTACATTACAAAGCTAATAACTCATTTTTTCATAGATATTTTCCTCTCTCTTTTTTTATAAGCAATCAGCTCGACTTCGGTCGGGCTTTTGCTTTTTTTGATAATAAACAGTTATGTTCTAAATGACAGGGAAATAATTAAAAAATTTAGGTCAAGCCTTTTTAAAGGTTGACCAAACTTTTATAATTGTTTTACGAATATTCCACTAAACCATAAATTACCCCAATTTTTAATAAAAAACACAAAAAATCAGGCAGTCAGTTTCTATAACCCCATAAGACTGACTGCCTGTTAAATTAAAATTTTAGGCTCTATAATAAATGTTGGGGTAACAAATAGATCCTACAAAAATAATTTTAAAAAAGTAGAGCATATTTGTCTAAAATCCGTTAAAATGGAATTGACTAGAAACCAGAAACGGAGGAACAAATATGCTCTACAAATATTTTACCGAAAAACTCTTAGGATTGCAAGATGTTGATATA
>ENA-OPYX01001811-OPYX01001811.1-human-gut-metagenome-genome-assembly--contig:-NODE-1811-length-10580-cov-2.080838_pt1 | contig 10580 bp, 15 predicted proteins | sample MGYA00242639_ERZ504486 | MGnify/ENA primary metagenome ERZ504486 (study PRJEB26092, sample SAMD00036296) | human gut metagenome | host: Homo sapiens | study: EMG produced TPA metagenomics assembly of... | reverse complement strand
GACTGTACTAACATAATTTCAAGATTCCTTTCAGTTTCCTTGCCGCAGTCTGTGCCTGTTCTCCATCCCGAGCCACGCACATCACAGTGTCATCCCCCTGCGATGCTGCCCAGGATCTCTTTCCATTTCAGTGCATCCAGTGCTGCCGCCACACCCATCGCCATGCCCGGAACCGTCCGGATCACGATCATATCTGACCTACGTCGATCGATGTGAGTGCATCTGTGGAGCACTCTTTGTATATTGTCGCCCAGTTCCGCGGAAGAATCCTGAGAGGATCGCATAATGCGATTTCCCGTCTTTTCCTGCAACCTTGGTCATTTTCAGTGCTCGGATATCTCTGGAAACGGTAGCCTGAGTTACTTTGAACCCGGCTTCATTGAGCCGTGCTGCCAGTTCCTCCTGTGTGTCTATATCGTACTGACGGATCAGTTCGATTATTTTCTCATGTCTTGCTACCTTCACATCCAACCTCCATTACACTTAACTGTCGCGCATTTTCTGGCGAAGTACTTCAACAAAACTTAAATGATTTAACTTGAGTATTTTTGTGCTTACAGCTGCTTTCTCTATCACGATCCTGTCTCCCGTTACCATCGGGATCACTGTATCTCCATCAAAAGAAGCCACACCGTATTCCTTAACCTGTCGTCTGCCCTCACCGATCTCCACCGTGATCACATCTTCCGCCGGAAAGATAATACTTCTTGTATTCAGCGTATGTGGCGCGATCGGAGTCATCAGTGTCATGGAACCATTCGGTGCCACGATAGGGCCTCCACAGGAAAGACTGTATCCTGTCGACCCTGTCGGTGTCGAAATGATGATACCATCCGCATTATAGGAATTCAGGTACACATCATTGACATAGTTCTTGAAGCGGACAACTCGAAGATGTCCGTCCCTGCCGATCACGATGTCATTGAGAGCCACATCCCTGCCTATGATCTTACCATCTCTCCAGACAGTTCCCGTAAGCATCATTCTCTCCTCGATCTCGTAATCGTCCTCCATCAGCTTGTCAAGTGCACTGTAAACAGACTGTTTGTCCACTTCTGCAAGAAATCCCAGTGTTCCAAGGTTGACACCAAGCATCGGGATCTCTCTGTGTACAACATCTCTCGCCGCCTGAAGAAGTGTACCGTCACCGCCGAGAACAAGGATACATTCTGTGTCCTCCGGTATCAGTGCAGGATTGGTGTAATGATACGCACCTTCCTGCTTGCGCTCCGCCTGCTGTACCATGCATTTCCTGCCATTTGCCTTCAGATATTCTACGATCTGACCTGTGAATTCAAGGTCTTTGTCCTTGTCACTGTTGGTAATGATATAAAATTTATCCATCCCTCAATTCTGCCTTCCCCGGTCATCAGTCGAGCTGACCGTGCGCTTCCTGCACCACCGCCTCCGGTGATACTTCCAGTGCGGATTCGCAGATCGTGCCTTCCGGTCTTTTCTTGAGATGAAGCAGATATTCGATATTTCCCTCTGGTCCCTTGATCGGAGAGAAAGAAAGATGCTGCGGCTCCAGCGCGATCGACATCGCATAAGCCATGACTTTCTCAATGACCTCGAGATGGACTGCCGGATCACGGACTACGCCCTTCTTGCCGACCTTTTCCCTGCCGGCTTCGAACTGCGGTTTGATCAGACAGACGATCTCTCCATCATCTGTAAGGAGGTTTCTCACTGGAAGAAGCACTTTTGTCAGAGAAATGAAAGAAACATCTATTGATGAAAACTGTGCCGGCTCCTGCAGATCTTCCGGAAGTACATTAACGGATATTCGTTTTTTTCCATACATACCACTCTCGGATCATTACGAAGTTTCCAGTCAAGCTGTCCATATCCGACATCGATTGAATAGACCTTCACTGCACCATTCTTGGAGCATACAGTCTGTAAATCCGCCAGTGGATGCACCAACATCCATACATACCTTTCCATCCAGAGAAACGCCAAAATTATTCATGGCTTTTTCCAGTTTCAGTCCTCCACGGCTTACATATGGAAGTGTATTTCCGCGTACTTCAATCTTCACCGTCTCCTTGAACATTGTTCCCGCTTTATCTTCTTTCTGTCCGTCCACATAAACATCTCCGGACATAATATATGCTTTTGCTTTCTCTCTGGAAGGTGCAAGTGCACGCTCTACCATCAAAAGATCCAGTCTTTTCTTCATTCCTGCTCCTCATATTCCTCAATCGCATCAAGAATATCCGGTGCTGAAAGCCCGATTTTGGCTCTCAGACTGGCAATTTCTCCATGCTCTACAAAACGATTCCAGATAGCGATCGGAAGTACTCTTACTTCCGGATGACATGCTTCCATATAAGCTGCCACATGCTCACCAAATCCACCGTTTCTGACATTTTCTTCTACTGTTACAAATAATTTATGATCTTTTGCAAGCTCATCAAGAAGCTCTGTATCCAGTGGCTTCACAAATCTTGCATTTACAAATGTTGGATTTTCACCTTTGTTCTTCAGTTCTTTGCAGACCTGTTCACAGACCTCCGTCATGCTTCCAACAGACAGAAGTGCTGTTTTCTCTCCACGGTAAAGAACTTCACTTTTTCCAAAACGTATCGGGCTGTCAAATTCCTCCAGTCCCTGATATGCAGTGCCTTTGGGATAACGGATTGCACATGGTCCTGCCGCATGAACTGCAAATTCCAGCATTTTTTCAAGTTCTCTTCCATTTTTTGGTGCCATGACCGTCATATTGGGCATCATTGTCAGATAAGACAAGTCAAAATTTCCCTGATGTGTCTCTCCATCTGCTCCTACAAGACCTGCCCTGTCAATCGCAAAGATCACGTGCAGCTTCTGCATGCAGACATCATGAAGCATCTGGTCTACTGCCCTCTGTAAGAAAGAAGAATAAATCGCTACGACTGGTATCACGCCACCCAGGGCAAGGCCGGCTGCAAAACTGACTGCATGCTCTTCGGCAATTCCAACGTCAAATAATCTGTCCGGAAAAGCTTTTTCAAAAGCCTTCAGTCCGGTTCCCTCCTTCATTGCGCTGTAATGCCGACAAGCTTCGGATTTTCTTTTCCCAGTTTCACCATAGCCTGTGAAAATACATCTGTATACGTCGGTCCTTTCTTCACAGAAAGCTGTCTGCCGGTTTTTATGTCAAACGGGCCAGTTCCATGGAACTGATCCGGATGCAGACTTGCCGGTTCATATCCTCTGCCTTTGTGCGTCAGGACATGAACGATCACTGGTCCTTCCACACGTTTTGCTTCGTTAAAAAGTTTCATCATCTGCCGCATATTGTGTCCGTCAACCGGTCCAAGATACGTCAGTCCCATATTTTCAAAAAGCATTCCCGGTATGATCAGCTGTTTGATACTGCTCTTGGTCCTGCGCATGGTATCTACAACCGCAGTACCTACCTTCGGTACCTTCTTAAGCGTCTTAGTTACATTCAGTTTCATTCCCGTGTAAACTTCCGCTGTACGCAATGCACTGAGATAAGAAGACATTCCACCAACATTTTTGGAAATAGACATATTATTATCATTGAGTACGATAATAAAATTGGTTTTCAATTCTGCTGCATTATTCAATGCTTCATATGCCATGCCACCTGTCAGTGCACCATCTCCGATCACTGATACGACACGATAATTCTGTCCAAGCAGATCTCTGGCTCTTACATAGCCCAGCCCCGCTGAGATTGAATTAGAACTGTGGCCTGCATCAAATGTATCACAGTCACTTTCACAGCGTTTCGGAAATCCACTCATTCCGCCTTCTTTTCGAAGATTTTTGAATCCTTCTTTTCTTCCTGTCAGAATCTTATGGGTATATGCCTGATGTCCCACATCCCATACGATCTTATCCTGCGGAAAATCCAGCACATTATGCAAAGCCAGTGTCAGTTCCACTACCCCAAGATTCGATGCCAAATGGCCTCCTGTCTGGCTGACTGACTCAATCAGGAACTGTCTGATCTCATCTGCAAGCTGTGGAAAATCTGCCAACGCTATCTTGTGTATATCATTAGGCTTATTGATCTTTTCCAACATCCTTCGTATCCCTCTTTCATTTCCTGCGGGTTGCCATTTCCATGACCAGCTCCGTCAGGAACTCACTTTTTATTATACAGTCTGTCCAGAACTGCCAGAGCCTTTTTCAGAAAGTTCTCTGACCTGCTCAGATGCTTTCTGTACCCCAAAAAGAGTCACATAAGTAACTTTGTGATTTTTTTCATCACTGTGTACCGGCTTTCCCAATTCCTGACTGGTACTTGTCACATCCAGAATATCATCCTGTATCTGGAATGCCAGACCAATATCCGATGCAGCCTGTTCGATCATGGAGGTCTGTTCCTCGTCCGCTCCTGCCAGAACAGCTCCTGCCATCATGGACGCTTCGATCAGTGCAGAAGTTTTGTGTTCATAAATGTAATCGAGAAGGTCCTTCTCCAATGGTTTGCCATCATTTTCCACATCAACACTCTGACCGCCCAGCATACCGTAAATACCTGTTTTTTCTGCCATAATCCGCACAGCCCGGATCACCCTGTCTTTGTCATCTGTCAGTTCAAATGCACGAAACATGGTCTCATAAGCATAATTCAAAAGTGTCACACCGCTTAATACGCCCATTGCCTCACCATACACTTTGTGCGTAGTCAGACGACCACGGCGATAATCATCATTATCAATTGCCGGCAGATCATCATGTATCAGAGAATGTGTATGAATCATTTCGATTCCCGCCATAAACGGTTCAGCAAGTTTCTCATCCCCTCCAAATAATCGAAGAGTCTCCAGAAGAAGGATCGGCCTCAGTCTCTTGCCGCCGGCACACATGCTGTAGTTCATCGCCTGTGCCATCGTTTTGGAAAATCCACGTTCTTCCGGAAGCCATCTGCGGATCACTTCTTCTGCATAATCTGTTCTCTGCTGTAATTCTTCTTTAAAATTCACGTAATGTCCCATCCTCATCCATCTGAAGCATCTTCTTTTCTACAGTATCCAGTCTGTCACTGCAGTATTTCAGAAGCTCCATACCTTTTTTGTATAAACGAAAAGAATCCTCCAGCGATGTGTCACCACTCTCCAGCTTTTCAGCAATGGTGTCCAGTTCCTGAAAGACTTCTTCTATTTCTCTGTTCTGTGTATCTATTTTCTGAATCTGTTCTGTCATTTATTCCAGTCTTCCTTCCTGCTGCTTCGCACTTCTGCCTCGATCACACCATCTGTCACAGAAATCTCCAACAGATCTCCGGAATGTACCTGTTTTGTGGATATAATTCCATTTCCCTCTCTGTCCGAAACAAAAGAATATCCCTGATTTAATTTATACAAAGGAGACAGTCCTCTGTATCGTTCCAGATAGATTCCAAGCATATGTCTTTCTTCTGCAATGCGGTTTTTCATTGCTCTTCGAAGCAATTCATCAAGATCAGCCAGACGCTGTCTGTTATCCCTGAGCTTTGCTTCCGGGTTCAGATACTGAAAACGCATCTGATACTGCATCAGCTGTGCACGGCCAAGTTCTGCCCTGCGCTGCATTGCCTTCTGCATACGGTCTCTGAGGCCAGCAATATTCTGCAGTATCTGTCTGAAATCCGCCACTGCAAGTTCTGCAGCTGCCGAAGGCGTTGGGGCACGAAGATCTGCCACAAAATCTGCGATCGTAAAATCAGTTTCGTGACCTACTGCCGAAATAATGGGCGTCCTGCACTCAAAAATAGCTCTGGCAACTTTTTCTTCATTAAATGCCCAGAGGTCTTCGATCGATCCACCGCCTCGTCCGACAATAATCACATCAACCTCTGCCTGATCCAGCATATGGATTCCACGTACAATACTGTCTGCTGCTCCTTCTCCCTGTACAAGTGCCGGATACAAAATAATCTGCAGATAAGGATCACGTCTCAGTGAAATATTTCTTATATCCTGCACGGCCGCTCCCGTAGGCGCAGTAACGACTCCCAGCCTGTGGATAAAAGCCGGAATTGGCTGTTTGTACTCCTGTGCAAACATTCCCATCTCTTCAAGCTCTGTCTTCAACGCCAGAAATCTCTCATAAAGTGCACCTGCTCCTTCAAGCGAAATTTCTTTTGCATACAGCTGATATCTGCCATCCCTCTCATATACATCCACGGCACCACCTACTACGACACGGTCACCGTCTTTCATTCGAAATGCCAGTCCTCTTCTGTGTCCGGCAAACATTACACAGGAAAGCACTCCTGTCTCATCTTTCAATGAAAAATAAATGTGTCCACTGGTATGATATTTGCAGTTGGAAACTTCTCCCTTTACATAGATCTTCTGCAGAATAAAATCCTGTGTAAACATATTCTTGACATATCGATTGATCTGGCCCACTGAAAAAATATTTTTCATTTTTATTATTCTGTGCTTTCTTCAGACGCTCTCTCAGGATTTTTCTGATCTTTGGAAGCTTTTCCATCCTTTTTGGATGAACGAATGATAATCTTTGCAGAATGAGTCTGACGACGTGGTTTCTTATGTTCCTCACCGGAGTCCTTCTTACCACTGGCGATTTTTCCAAGAATACCATTAACAAAAGAGCCGGAGTCTTCCCCGCCAAAAAGTTTTGCCAGTTCTACTGCTTCGTTGATAGCAACTCCAACCGGTACTTCTTCATCCATTTTCATTTCATAAACAGCCAGACGCAATGCAGTCAGGTCAACACGATTCATTCGTGTAGTTTTCCATCCACGGCTGTATTCATTCAGGATCTGGTCGATCTCATCCAGATGTTCCAGAATATGCTGATATTTGTTCTGTAATTGCTTCCTGATCTTTTTCTTCCAGTTCTCCTAGTGTATCAAAATACATGGAAACCTGATCTGACATTTCATTTTCAGAATTAAACTGTGTCATAAACAGCAGTTTAAAAATATGTTCTCTCTGTTCGCTTCTTCGCATGTTTCCTCCTAAAGAAAAAAGGAAAGGTTTACTTTCCTTTTTTCTCTCTTCCAATTTCCTTTACTTATCATTCTCCATATCAACACCTGCAATACGGATGTTTACATCTGCTACTTCCAGGCCTGTCATATTCTCAATGGATGATTTAACTTTGTCCTGAACTTTCTTACTGACTTCCAGAATATTCTTTCCAAATTCAATATTCAGAGTAAGATCCACGGTAACCACACCTTCCAGTACAGTGATCTTAACACCCTTGGAAAGATTCTTGACGCCAAGCTTGCTTACCAGTTCATTGGTGATATTTCCTTCCATGGAAGCGACACCCTCAACTTCTGTGGCCGCAAGTCCTGCGATAACAGTTACTACTTCATCAGCAATCTTAACTTCACCAATCCCACCTACATCCTGTAATTTATAAGTTGTTCTTTTTTCTGCCATTCCAATTCCTCCTGCGGATTTCGAATCGAATTTTGTTATTGTTCACTCCGTTCACAATAACGAATCTGTCAATTATTTATAGGCTTAGTATATCAAATCTGACTGCAAAATAAAAGCGTTTATTTACTGAATTCTGTCAGTACCAGATCTGGATTACGGTCTTCTGTCATGCCTACGCTCCATGCGTTTACAAACAAAAGCAGTGGATTGCCCTTCAGGTCTGTAACCTTCTTCATATCGGAAGTTCCGACAATCTTGGCAACATCAACTTCTTCTTTATTTGCAATCCAGCGGATATGCTCATATGGCAGGTTTTCCAGACGGATTTCTACATTATATTCATTCTCGAGACGATATTTCAGTACATCAAACTGAAGGACACCAACAACACCGACAATAATCTCTTCCATACCTGTATTAAACTCCTGAAAGATCTGGATTGCACCTTCCTGTGCGATCTGGTTGATTCCCTTAACAAACTGTTTACGCTTCATGGTATCGATCTGACGAACTCTTGCAAAATGTTCCGGTGCAAAAGTCGGAATACCTTCATAGGCAAATTTCTTTCCAGGTGCGCAGATCGTATCTCCGATAGAAAAAAATGCCCGGATCAAATACTCCGATAATATCTCCTGCATATGCCTCATCTACCACATGACGGGATTCTGCCATCATCTGCTGTGGCTGAAGAAGACGCATCTTCTTATCCCCCTGCACATGATAAACTTCCTGGGAAGCATCAAATTTGCCGGAACAGATTCTCATAAATGCGATTCTGTCTCGATGTGCTTTATTCATATTTGCCTGAATCTTAAATACAAATGCCGAGAAATCATCTGACATCGGATCAATCTCGCCTTCATCGGATACTCTCGGAAGTGGCGATGTTGTCATCTTGAGGAAATGTTCCAGAAATGTTTCCACACCAAAGTTTGTCAGCGCAGAACCAAAAAAGACAGGTGTCATATTTCCTTTGCTTACCTGTTCCTGATCAAAATCCACACTCGCTCCATCCAGAAGTTCGATTTCTTCCATCAGCTGTTCTCTCTGATCCGGATCCACAATATCATCCAGCCGTGCATCATCAATGTCAATTTCTTCGATCACACCCTCCTTGGTTCCTTTCTGTGTATCAGAGAAAGTCAGGACTTTATGTGTATTACGATCATAAACTCCGCGGAATTTTTTACCGGAACCGATCGGCCAGTTGATCGGACATGTTGCGATTCCGAGTTCTTTTTCTATTTCATCCAGAAGATCAAACGTATCATTTGCATCTCTGTCCATTTTGTTGATAAAAGTAAAAATAGGAATATGACGCATAACGCAGACTTTGAAGAGTTTTCTGGTCTGTGCCTCTACACCCTTGCTTCCATCAATAACCATAACAGCTGAATCAGCAGCCATCAGTGTACGGTAAGTATCTTCAGAGAAATCCTGATGTCCCGGAGTATCCAGGATATTGATACAATAGCCATCATAATGGAACTGCAGTACAGATGAAGTTACAGAAATACCTCTCTCTTTCTCTATTTCCATCCAGTCAGACACTGCATGGCGGGATGTAGCTTTACCCTTAACACTTCCTGCCAGATTAATGGCGCCTCCATACAGCAGGAATTTCTCTGTCAGAGTTGTCTTACCTGCATCCGGGTGGGAGATAATGGCAAAGGTTCTTCTTTTTTCTATTTCTTTCGCATACTTAGACACGTTTTTTCCTCCTGTCTATTATCTGTTTTCTCAATTATCCAATTTCTATACAACTTTTTATTCTAGTATATCAAATACCCTGATGTCAAGAAAAAAAGGGAAGAACTGCCCGGCTCAAAAGTCCGGACAGTTACCCTGCAGGATACGGTCTGCAAATAACCATACAGACGCATTTTAATCATAGATTCCTTCCGTAACAATATCTTCTCCTGAAGTTTCCTGCTCCTTGTATGTATCAGTCTGTTGCTCATCTGTCTTCTCTTCGCCATCACTTTCCGAGGTCGTATCTGTTGCCGCTTCATCATTGCCTTCATTTAATGGCGTGATCACAATATTTTCCGGTGTGATTCCTGTCTTTCTTTTTACAATATCTTCAATCTGTGCACGCTGTGCATCTTCCAGCTCAGCCTCCGGAACAACCACATCTGCAGTCTCACCCGTCAGATTGACAATTGCATTTTCAAATCCTTTCGCCTCCAGAAGCATTTCTGCGGCAGCTTCCTTTTCGGATATTTCAGTCATCTGCACCATCGTATTTACTGCTTCCTGTTTCTGCTCATCTCCAACCTCTGTATTGTTCAGGATCTCCTGCAGATCCGCTTTACTCTGAGAGCGAACCTGTTCTCTTGATAATTTTGCCTGTGCTGCAAAATCCGATGCTCCTGTAAGGACCGCTTCTCCCGGCGTACTGCTTCCATCTGGTACTTCCGCAGTCTCCGCAGCAGTCTCTGCATTTTCATCTGCTACCGCTGTTTCATCACTCAGATCATACTCTACCTGGTCCAGGATACTGCTATTGTCCGTGCTTGCCTCTTTATCACCAATTCCCAAATCTACATCTGCAAAGTTCAAATACCCAGCTACGGCGATCAGAATTGCAAGAGATGTGATGATCACCTGATTTTTTTTGAAAATTTTTTTCACGTCTTAACTCCTCATTTCATTTTCATTATTCTAATTTTATGGGCATCGATCTGAAATAATGCCATTACTGCCTCCTGTATTTTCCGGACCGTCACAGAATTATCTGCTCCTTCTGCAACGATCAGCACTCCGGTAACTTCATTTCCCCCAGAACCATACAGCCCCTGCCCGCTCTCTGTCATCAGCATTACTTTCACATTTCCTACCCCTTCAACATTTTTCAAAAGATCTTCCAGTTTCATCTCAAGATCTGTCTTGGTTTCCATATTTTCACCTGTCGTCGTTGAAAAATTCTGATTTTCTGTTTCAGTCTCTGTTTTCGATATAGGAAATGCGATTACCATCAGTAAAAGGCCCAGAAGCAGAATCACCAGCCAATGTTGTCTGTTCATCTTTCCCCATAAGAAGCTGACAGTTTTTCTCTTCGATTCCGAAGTCCCTGGCAAGTCCATCCCGAATTCCCCTTTCCTGCTCCTGTGTAATGTTTCCCGCTGTACTGATCACCGCCGCTAATCTGATCTCCATTTATATGTACGACGATATCCTCTGTTTCTATTCCATTTTCCTTACATTTTTTCGAAA
>ENA-OPYX01001810-OPYX01001810.1-human-gut-metagenome-genome-assembly--contig:-NODE-1810-length-10595-cov-5.947937_pt1 | contig 10595 bp, 11 predicted proteins | sample MGYA00242639_ERZ504486 | MGnify/ENA primary metagenome ERZ504486 (study PRJEB26092, sample SAMD00036296) | human gut metagenome | host: Homo sapiens | study: EMG produced TPA metagenomics assembly of... | reverse complement strand
ACCAATATCGATAGATTTTGAAAAAGCACCCTAAGGGAGCTCTATTAAAGTTACCCTTTTTTACCACCGATATGAAAAAGAAATTTTTTACTAATTTATGGTTGACTTTTCATAGCTGGTCTCCTTTTGGAATTCTGGACTTTCTGGTGTTTGCCATAATGTTGTCCTCCATAATTGTAGTAAAATAGACTAACCACAATTATTTACTTATTTCTGTTTAAACGCCCAAAACTTATTTATCACAAAATTCAATGGTACACTTATCAACAGATTAATAATTGGTGCAATAAATTCTGAAATTCCAACTACCTGCACCCACAAAATCAGTAAAATACTATTTAAAAACAATCCTGTAAAAGAATACGAAACATATGTCTTTAATAACGCTTTCCATACTGAACGCTGTTTTCCTTCTTCCAAAACAAATACCAGCTTGTTGTTCCAGTAAAACGACCATAACACACTTAAAACAAATGCAATCACCTGTGCAACCAGATAATCACTTTTCGGTAAAACTCCCGCCTTTTGAAACCCAATAAGACTGACAGCATACAATACATATGATATAACCGTGTTACTTACACCCACAATTCCAAACTTCACGAACTGCATAAATGCATCAAACTGACTTTGTGTCAGTTCTTTTCCAATTAATTTAAAAACAGATTTAAAACAGCATGTGCAATTACCTCGATCCAATGCCATATCACGGTTTCTACATTTTGCATTTTTATTTTCAACCTTTCATTAAAATAAGGCACTCCACAGAGTGCCTATTCTGTTATAAATTCTTCAATTTGACGTTTCATACAGTCTGCTACATCACCATGCTGCAGATAAATATGTGACCATTCCACAATCTTTTCCATGGTTGTCTCAACGTTCCATCTTGGTTTCCATCCAAAGGTACGCTTCAGTTTAGAACAATCTAATTTCAAGAAATTTGCCTCGTGCGGTCCACCATCGTAGCGATCAATCCATTTTATAGAATCGCCTGTTGCCCTGTTCCATTTTTCACAGAAAAGAGTTACCAGGTTACCTGTTGTCCAACAATCAGTTTCATCCGGTCCAACATTATAATTTCCAGCATATTTTTTATCCTCATACTGGGCTTTCGCAATCATAAGATACGCAACAACCGGTTCTAAAACATGTTCATATGGTCTTGTGGAGAAAGGATTTCTTACAATGATATCTTCCTTTTTCTCCGCTGAACGGATGCAATCAGGGACAATACGATCTACTGCAAAATCACCGCCTCCAATTACATTACCGGCACGCGCTGTTGAAATTGCAACATCCATATCTTTAAAAAATGAATTCAGATAACTGCTGGTTACAAGTTCGGAACATGATTTCGAATTTGAATACGGATCATATCCATTTAATTCTTCATTCTCTCTGTATCCCCACTCCCATTCTTTGTTCAGATATACTTTATCTGTCGTAACATTTAAAAATGATTTAACTGATGAAGTTAAACGGACACATTCTAAAACATTTACGGTTCCCATCACATTCGTTTCATAGGTATATACAGGATTCTTATAGGATTCTCTCACAATTGGCTGCGCTGCCATATGAATCACGATCTCTGGCTGTACCTCATCAAAAACTTTTTTCATATGGTCTAAATCACGCACATCCCCTATGACAGACTGCATATGGTCTGCAAGATGACACATTTCAAATAAACTTGGATCTGTCGGTGCTTCAAGCGCATATCCTGTTACTTTAGCTCCTGCCATAATAAGTAACTGACACATCCAGGATCCCTTAAATCCTGTATGCCCGGTAATCAATACCTTTTTATCTTTGTAAAAAGAAACATCAAGCATTTGATTTATCCTCCTGTTCCTCCGTAAAATTCAAAACGTTCTTCTTCCAATAACCAGCGGACGATTCATGATACGTTTGTTCATACTCATAACATATTCACCTAATAAACCAATAAAAAATAACTGTGCCGACCCGAGAATACATACTGCAAGTAAAATCGGAATTGTTCCAGCAACAAACCTGTCCCAAAAAACTAATTTCATAATCAGATAAACCAATGCAACTATCAAACTAACCATTGAAAATATAAATCCAATAATAGTGGCAATTCTTAATCCTACTTTCGTGTAAGATGTAAAGCTTAACATAGCTGCATCGTATAATGTTGCCCAGTTATTATGTGTCTTTCCTGCCTTACGTTTTGGCTGAGTATACGGTATATCTTTTCTTTTATATCCTAACTCAGCAACAATTCCCCTGATAAATGGTGTCGGATCCTTTAAATTGCGTAATACTTCAATAAAACTTTTATCATACAGTCCAAAACCAGTAAAATGCTCAATTTGTTCAACATCAGACATCTTCTTAATCATTTTATAATAGCAGGTTCTTAAAAACCGCATTATTTTATTTTCTTTACTTCCTGTCTTAATTCCACTTACAATTTTATAACCATTCTCCCATTCTTTTACAAATACCGGTATTAATTCTACAGGATCCTGAAAATCACAGCAAAGACTAATTGTACAGTCCCCTGTCGTCTGACACATTCCATAAACTGGTGAATTAAACTGTCCAAAATTCTTAGCATTAAAAATTGCTTTCACTTTAGGATTCTTTTTACACATTTCTCTCAAATATTCTCTTGTCTTATCCTGTGAACAATTATCAATAAATAAAATTTCGTAATCATATGAAGACAATTCTTTTTCTAATACATCAATAACTGCTGCACATATTTCCCTTACATTTTCCTCTTCATTATAACAGGGAATCATCACACTTATTTTTTTCATCTGTTCTTTTCCTTTTTATTCACAATGCACCATTACTTTAACCAAATCTGCTGGCTTATCTCTCATAAGATAAAGTGCTTCTTCCACTTTGTCAAGTCCATATAAATGATGTGTAACCAATGGTGTCGGATCAACTCTTCCAAATTCAATCATGGACATGATCCTTTCAATACGAGCCCGGCCACCTTTTGCCAATTCCATGTGCAATGTTTTTCCGCACATACCTCTTCCACCTGAAAAAATTGGAAGGGGCAGATACCCGGTTCCTCCAAAATAATTAATATTGGAAATAGTTCCTATGCCATATCTCGTCATATCATATGCCTGTGTCAGCACTTCTGCAGTTCCTCCTGCAATAATCGTCGCATCAACACCTATTCCATTTGTCAATTCTTTTACCTGCTGTACAATATCCCCTTCTTTGTAACTTAAAACATCTGTTGCTCCATAGTATTTTGCTAATTGTACACATTTAGGGCGTGTTCCTACTGCAATAATACGAGCTGCACCTCGTAATTTTGCTCCTGCTACCGCCATTAAACCAATAGGTCCAATACCAATCACACATACAGTATCACCAATCTTAATATCAGCATATTCTGCCCCGGTAAATCCTGTCGTTACCACATCTACACTCATCAACGCCTGCTCTTCTGATATTTTCTGCGGAATATGTGCCAATGTAGTATCTGCATCCTTAATTAAAAAACGTTCTGAAAAAACACCTGGCTGTGTTCTTCCCAACTGATGTCCAGAAAATGGCGCTGACGCATGTCTGTCATTTCCCTCCTGAATACTTTTCTCTCTCCAATCAGGTGTAATAGCAGGTACAGCTACACGATCACCAGTTTTAAAGTCACATACATTTTCACCTACACTTACAACTTCGGCGATACACTCATGTCCTAACACTAAATTATCCTGCTTTTTAGAACCACCACCAAATACTGTATGTACATCAGACGAACATGGAGTCACAGCAACCGGTTTTAAAATAGCACCATATGGCACTAATTGCGGTTCTGGTGCATCAAACCACTTTACCTTTCCTGGTTCTGCTAACACAAACGCTTTCATACAAAACTCTCCTCTTCAATCCTTTTCATAATTTCTCTTATTCCATCACTAAATGTAGTTATTTTATGAGTACCAATTACACTATCTACTTTTTTAATCACTGGTTCTAAATCAGGTGTTCCCTCAGGATTTACTATATTATTTCCAAATTCATAATTTCCTGTTTGATTTGATAAATGATATATCTCCGTTACAAACTCTCTCAAAACCCGGGTATCTACTCCAGAAATATTATATATCCCTGTATCTATGTTTTTTTCCATCATACGACTAATCATATCAGTAAAATCATCAATATATAAATAATTCCACTTTTGAGTGCAATTACCTAACTGCACAGTTTCACCGCTATTAAACTTACGCACACATGTATCCACCAAGGTTCCAGGTCTGTCATCGGCACCATAGATACTAAAAATACGAAGATGTATAAAACGAATTTTTTTATCTCTGCAAAATTCTTCTGCCATATTTCCAAATTTCAACTTTGATTTGCCATATTCTGAAACAGGATGACATTCCATTTCCTCGCTAATTGGCTCATGTTTAACTCCATATTCCGCCTGCGAACCTGGAAACCAAAAACTTTCACACCCCAGTCTGTCTGCAATTTTTAACGCCTCCATAGAATACCAGACATTTTTGCTCTGAATTTCATAATTTGCTCTTCCTGCATTTCCCGATCCATCCCATGCAAAATGTACAAAATAATTTGCTTCTTTTATATAATCCTCAATACATGTCAAATTCTCTAATGAACCATACATCAAATGAAATCTTTCATTTTCTTCAGGCAATAAATGAATCGACGCAGAATTTTTTCTTACTAATGCAAAAACTTCATATCCCTTTTTTATAAAAGTTTTAACTAAATTTCTACCGAGAAAACTGGTTGCACCGGTCATCACAATTGTTTTCACTGTTTAATATCCTCATACATCTGTAAATTTTTTGCTTTCATCACTGCAATTTCTGTACCCTGTCCAAAATCTCTCTTAATGATCGCAGCTATTTCATCCGTATATCCAGGTGCCATAATAATAATAGCATCTACAGAATGTAGTAACGCATCTGCCGGTGAAATAATTGGTATATGCGATGCAGGCGCATATTTTCCCTGTTTAAACGGTGCTGAATCAATAATATATTCAACTTTTTTTGTAAGTTTTGCTGTTGCAGCAAGTGTGAATCCCTGATGACTTGCTCCCCAAATTGCCACTTTTTTCCCCTGCTTCTTTAATGCATCAACGTAATCATTTATCTCTTTACAGACAACGTCATAACTCTCTTTTATCTTACTAACATCAATCTTTTGTTTTTTCCGAACAATCACGGATAATGTATCCCTATTAACCATTTCCTGCTCTAACACTTCAAATCCAATTTTTTTCCAACACAAACTGAAGTGTATCAAATGTATAATATACCAAATGATCCCTGATCAGTTCATAATAGCCATTATATTCTAAAATATATTCAAGACTTGGAACCGTAATAAGACCCATTCCATCTTCTTTCAAATTCTCATAAATCCCCTGTAACATTCCATTCGGATCCGGTTGATGTTCCAAGAAATTAAATGATAAAAATACATCAAACGGTCCATTTTCAATTACCGTATTCTTATTTTCAACAAATGCCTCACTAACATTCAAACCACGTTTTCTGGCAATCTCAACCAAATCATGCTTATGTTCCACTCCATATGCATCCACTGGAAATTCTGTCAAAACTGACAAAAAATTCTCCCTGTCCACAGCCCACTTCAATAAATTTCTTATTTCTAAATGATATGATTCTATCAAATGTCTATACTGGCTTTTGCGCAACTCAACCAATTGTGGAAGAAAATCCACCTGAACGAATAACATCCCTATAATAATCCACTGGCTTACAATCAAACTGGACTAAACCACAGCCTTTACACTGATATAACTTCAAGCGAATTCCCTTATCCTGCTTTATTTCCTCTTCATTTGGAATATTCTGAGCAGATTCCGGCATATTATTAAAATCTAACAATGGCTCTTTCAATAACTCCGAACCACATACTAAACATTTTTTCATCTTCACACTCTCTTTCTAACAACTTTAGCCAAAACATAAAAATGTTTTGGCTAAAAAAATCTATTCTTCAATTACTGGTATAAACATATTTTTTATGATCTCTTCCCTTGGCAAAAATGGCGCAAGATCTTCCAATGGAGGACTCACAAGTGTTCCATCCTCTAGACGCTTAGTAGCACTCTTTGGCTCAAAATTCTGTTCTGCCGATACAAATATCTCGCAAAAAACTGCCCCATCTATTTTCAATGCCTGATCTACCATATCCTTCATCTGGGCATTGGAATGAGCTTCCAGATAAGTATATCCAAACGCTTGAGATAATTTGGCGAAATCCGGGAATGACAAATCGCCACTCTCCGGTCCAATACCAATTTTACAATGTTCTTTAAACAAATTATTCTGTGTCTGACGAATAGAATGATACCCCTGATTATTAATGACAAAAATTTTAATTGGAAGTTTATTTGTCAGAACTGTCTGTAACTCCTGCAGATTCATCATAATACTTCCATCGCCTTCTAAGCAGATGGTATCCTTTTTTCCATTTGCAATACATGCTCCAATAGCCGCCGGAAGACCGTATCCCATACTGGCAACAGCACTATTAATCAGGAAACGTGAATCTTTTTGAATTACATAATTATGGCTTCCTACTACACAGGCACTTCCGTTCGACACAACCGTCATATTTCCCTGCGGAAGATTCTGACTTAAATATTTGATAAACGCATACACATTCGCATACTTTCCATCTTCTTCCCAATGTTTCGTCTGTGTAACCGGATAGTTTTTCTTCCACTCCTGACACTTACCGATCCATTCTGTACCAGAAAAAACAGGTACATCCTCATCTACAAGCTGTTCATTCATCTGTACAAAAAAGTCTTTTGCATCTGCGCAAACAGGCAGCTCAACATGTAATGTCGTCTTTTTCAATTCTGCCGGGTCCACATCAACCATAATCACATATGCTTCTCTTGCCCAGGTTTTCCAACTATAACCAACCTGACGAATAGAAAGACGGTTTCCAACTGCCAACACCAGATCCGCATTCTGTACTGCAAAATTACCTGCGCGGTCTCCCATGATACCGCCTCTTCCAACATATAAAGGATTTTCATCCTCAATTGCATCAATAGAATCCCACAGGTTACAACCGGTACTCCCAGTTTTTCAACTGCTTTTCTAAACGCTCCATATCCTTCTGATAAACGGATTCCATTTCCTGCATACAACACCGGTCTCTTCGCATCTTTGATTTTCCCGATAACTTCTGCTATGACTGACTCTTCCACTGGCGCCGGATTTTCGTTTATAGCCTCTGACGGATCATACCCACGCAGCTCGTCTGTTTCAATATAACATCCCTGGTAATTTACCGGAATATCAATCCAGGAAGGTCCTCTTCTGCCCGTCATCGCAAGATGATACGCCTTTTCTAACGCATATCGGATATCCTTTGGATCTTCAATCATCACAGCATACTTACACATACTAGAAACCGATTTTGTAATATCATATTCCTGATCGCCAACTGCACGCAATGGCAACCCATCTGTATACTGACTCATGTATCTTGCAGTCGTATCATAACGTACCTGACCAGAAATCACCAACATCGGTATGGAATCCAGCCAGCCACCTAAAACACCCGTAATCGCATTCGTTCCACCTGGTCCGGTTGTCACACATAAAGCCGCTATCTTATTATCGACTCTTGCATATGCTTCCGCTGCAATTGCACATGCCTGTTCATGATGATTGTAAGTGCAGTGCAATCCCTCTTTATGCCCTAATGCATCATTCAGGTGCATGGCACCACCACCAACTACCATAAAGCAATCTGTTATTCCGTGACTTACCAAAAAATCTGCCACATAATCCGCCAGTCTCTGTTTCATATCTTTTCTCCTCGTACTTTAACTTATTACTGGTTTACTGCTTCCGTAATTGTTTTTGCCATATAGTCGATCATTTCATCTGTCATGCCCGGATATACACCAACCCAGAAAGTATTATTCATTACACGATCTGTAACACTGAGATCCCCAATCACACGATAACCTTTACCTGACGCACGCATCTGATCGAAGCACGGATGTTTGATCAGATTACCAGCAAATAACATACGTGTCTGAACTCCATGTGCCTCGATATACGGAACCACTTTATTCCGATCCACCCCCTCTTTACAGGTAATTAAAAATCCAAACCAGCTCGGTCTTGCATTATCGCAAGCCTCTGGAAGAATCAGTTTATCCTCACATCCTGCAAGTGCTGCTTTCAGTCGATCAAAATTATGAATTCTCTTCTCGACAAATGTTGGGAATTTTTTAATCTGTGCACAACCAATTGCAGCCTGCATATCAGTTGCTTTCAGATTATACCCAAAATGAGAATATACATATTTATGATCATAGCCTAATGGAAGTTCTCCGTACTGCTTATCAAATCTGTGTCCACATAAATTATCTTTCCCTGACGGACATACACAGTCACGTCCCCAGTCACGGAAAGAACGGATACATTTATTTAATAATGCATTATTAGTATAAACAGCTCCCCCCTCTCCCATTGTCATATGGTGCGGTGGATAAAATGATGATGTTCCAATATCACCAACTGTACCTGTAAATTTCTCTTCTCCATCAATTGTATATTTTGAACCAAGAGCATCACAGTTATCTTCAATCAGCCATAAATTATGTTTATCACAAAACTCTCTCACAGCCTTTAAATCAAATGGATTACCCAATGTATGTGCTGCCATTACAACTTTGGTTTTGTCCGACAATGCTGCCTCTAACTGTGTCACATCCATATTGTACTGTGGAATTGTAATATCAATAAAAACAGGTACTACACCATACTGGATCGCCGGAGTCACTGTTGTCGGAAATCCCGCCGCAACCGTGATCATTTCATCTCCTGGTTTTACCTGACGTTCTCCAAGTAAAGGAGATGTCAATGCCATAAATGCATTTAAATTTGCAGATGATCCTGAATTTACAAGAGAACAATATTTCACTCCAAGATACTTTGCAAATGCTTTTTCAAATTCATCGGTATATCTTCCTGAAGTAAGCCAGAATTCTAACGCCGAATCTACAAGATTACACATCTCTTCATGATCATAAACACGAGATGCATATGTAATACGGTCTCCCGGTTCAAACTCTTTTTTCTTATTGTGAAATGTATCGCAATACTCTGCTACCATATCCAGTATCTCTTTTTTTGCCTGCTCTTCTGTTTTATTTTCAAACATCTTTTTCCATCTCCAATCTATTTATTCCCATGATTTCCAAGGTGCTTTTCCGCTATCCCAAAGTTCATTCAGCTTGTCCATCTCACGCTTGGTATCCATGCACTGCCAATAACCATCAAACATATATGCTTTCAATTCGCCCATTTTTGCTACTGTCTCCAATGGCTCTTTTTCAAATACCGTTGAGTCCCCCTCTATAAAATCAAAAATCTTTGGCTCTAAAACCATATATCCTGCATTAATTCTCGCTCCATCATCCATGCTTTTTTCTCGGAATGAAGTGATTGTCTCATCTCCCGTAATATCCAAAACACCAAATCTTTGTCCCATTGCTGCAGCCGTCAATGTTGCTATTTTACCATGTTTTTCATGAAAAGCTACTAAGTCCTTGATATTGATATCACATACACCATCTCCGTATGTCAGCATAAATGGTTCATTTCCTACATACTTTTGAATTCTCTTTACACGTCCACCGGTCATCGTATTTAATCCTGTATCCACTAATGTTACTTTCCACGGCTCTGCCACATTATTATGTACAGTCATCTTGTTATTATCACTAAAATCGAAAGTCACATCACTGTTATATAAATAATAATCTGCAAACCATTCTTTAATTATATGCTGTTTATATCCACAACATATAATAAAATCATTATATCCATAATATGAATATTCTTTCATAATGTGCCAAAGAATTGGTTTTCCACCAATTTCGAGCATTGGTTTTGGCTTTAAGTAACTTTCCTCACTGATTCGGGTACCGAATCCTCCTGCTAAAATTACGACTTTCATAATTTTCCTCTCTTTTTCCCATGATATTGCCATGAATGTTTATTTTTATCTTTTTCCCAAAAAATATTTAGAATATATTGGCATTTTACGCAAAAAATATTTAGAAATAAAATATACTAGCCATACAATTCCAGCTGCATATACTATAATATAAATTATATCAACTATAAATAATATTAACAAAAACCACACTAATCTTGCATATACAAATATATCGATAAACTGTGTTCGTATTATATCTTGTATGATAATTAGGAAGTTAATTATCACATATTTCCTTTCTTTTAATATCGTGGTTCAATACAATTCAGATACTATGGACTTTTGATTTGTTTTCTGTAGCTTGACTACTCAACTGGAGTGTATTGCCACTACCTTTATCTGAATTGTTTATTAGCTGGATGTTGCCGGAGTGTTTTTCACTCAGAGTACTTATTTCTATCAAGTCTACGATGATAATCGTTGGTGGACATCATGGTATCAGACTTTAGGAAAGGGAGGTACAACCTCATGAAAATTTACGTAGGCATTGATATTGCCAAACTTAATCATTTCGCCGCTGCGATTTCTTCCGACGGTGAAATAATCAT
>ENA-OPYX01001809-OPYX01001809.1-human-gut-metagenome-genome-assembly--contig:-NODE-1809-length-10602-cov-4.849642_pt1 | contig 10602 bp, 8 predicted proteins | sample MGYA00242639_ERZ504486 | MGnify/ENA primary metagenome ERZ504486 (study PRJEB26092, sample SAMD00036296) | human gut metagenome | host: Homo sapiens | study: EMG produced TPA metagenomics assembly of... | reverse complement strand
GTAAAGTGGAAGCCGGTATTCCGGAAGATGATCCCCGTAATCTGCCACCATTGCCGATAATGTGGGTGACAATGTAGGTGACGTAGCCGGAATGGGCGCCGATCTGTACGAATCCTATTGCGGCTCTATTCTGGCTACCGCCGCTTTAGGTGCTGCCGCTTTTATTGGCTCGGATGATACCGTGATGCAGTTTAAAGCGGTTATCGCACCTATGCTGATTGCGGCAGTGGGTATCGTTCTCTCTATCATCGGTATTTTTGCCGTCCGTACTAAAGAAAATGCAGGAATGAAGGAATTACTCGGATCATTGGCCACAGGAACCAATTTAAGTTCGGTACTGATTGTCGTTGCCACTTTCCTTATCCTTTGGGCATTAGGTTTGGAAAATTGGGTAAACATTTCCTTTGCTGTGGTAGTGGGATTAATAGTAGGTATCGTTATCGGCCGTTCCACCGAATATTATACTTCTCAATCGTATAAACCCACACAACGGTTGGCCGAAAGTGGAAAGACCGGTCCGGCCACCGTTATCATTTCCGGTATCGGACTAGGTATGGTTTCCACCACCATCCCTGTACTGGCAGTAGTAACCGGTATCATCTTGTCCTACTGGCTCGCTTCAGGATTTGATTTTGCCAATATTTCCATGGGATTGTATGGCATCGGTATCGCTGCCGTAGGTATGCTTTCGACATTAGGAATCACCTTGGCTACCGATGCTTACGGACCGATTGCAGACAATGCCGGCGGTAACGCTGAAATGAGCGGACTGGGCAAAGAAGTACGCAAACGTACTGACGCCCTCGACTCGTTAGGTAACACGACTGCCGCTACAGGCAAAGGTTTTGCCATCGGCTCCGCAGCTCTGACCGGACTGGCCCTGCTGGCATCCTATGTAGAAGAAATCCGTATCGGATTAACCCGGTTGGGGCAAACCATTCTGGAATTACCAAACGGCATTACCGTAGATGTTCATAACGCCAGTTTCACTGACTATATGCTTTATTACGATGTAACCCTGATGAACCCCAAAGTGCTAAGCGGCATGTTTTTGGGCAGTATGATGGCATTCCTGTTCTGCGGTCTGACCATGAACGCCGTAGGCCGAGCAGCCGCTCACATGGTAGAGGAGGTGCGTCGCCAGTTCCGTGAAATAAAAGGGATTCTGACAGGAGAGGCAGAACCCGACTATGCCCGTTGCGTACAAATATCCACCAAAGGAGCACAACGTGAAATGGTATTCCCCTCTCTACTGGCTATCATTGCCCCTATCGCTACCGGACTGATTTTTGGTGTTCCCGGTGTTATCGGTCTGCTGATAGGTGGTTTGTCCTCGGGCTTCGTTCTTGCCATTTTTATGGCCAATGCGGGAGGCGCATGGGATAATGCGAAAAAATTTATAGAAGAAGGTAATTTCGGAGGTAAAGGAAGCGAAGTACACAAAGCAACGGTTACCGGTGACACAGTAGGTGATCCGTTTAAAGATACATCCGGACCCAGTTTGAACATTCTGATTAAACTGATGAGTATGGTCGCCATTGTAATGGCCGGACTGACAGTTGCTTGGAGTTTGTTCTGATAGAAAAACGGAAAGCCGCTTCGGAGGAGGCGGCTTTCTAATTTTAAAAAAGATTCTGATAAACTATTTTTAAAACTTCCCCAACACTTCCATCATTGCCGGACGACGTTTGTATTTTATCCGGAACTCTGCCACCAAGCTTTTCACAACAGCCTGTCCACCGTTTAGTTTACGTATGCAGGATAATACCCGTGCTATAAATTCATAATGCTCCCGTCCCAGATTCCGTTCAGCATAATCATTCAATAAAGAAGTATATATAGCAATCAATTTCTCAGAATGAGTGTCCTTCAAATAATGGGCATATTTCATCAATGCTTCCAACTGATTGTATCGGACTGACGACAGCAAAGAGAACAAGCTGTCATTATCCTTTTCTTTCACATAAATTTCAGCCTTATCATTTCCGACAAAAGAAAAATAGTCACTTAACTCGGCTTCTTTCATCATCCTATCCAGAAAACTTTTCCATTGTTCTTTCGGTACCAGAGTTTTAAGTTTGCTGTAATATATCAATTTATCACTACCCACCACAAACAACAGACGACATGTATCAATTACCTCAGAAACCCTATGGGTTATTTCATAAATATCCAATTTCATTTTCAGCCATTCACCCAGAGTGCCAGAATGCATTTCTCTTTCCGCTATTTCTATTCCGTCATTCAGCAAACAAATGGCTTCATCATATTGGCAACGGGCAATCAATTTATCAACCTCCATTCTTCGTATTTCAGTCAGATAAAGATATTGACGAATCGTATCATCCGCCTTTTGTTCTTCATTCTGTTCTAACAACAGATTGACCTTACGAATGACTAACTGATAGATATCACAGGTTCCCTTTCTTACTTCAAGAAGTTCATCAATCAATTCCAACGCTTTTTCTGCCGGTTGAATCGAAAGATTGATCTGCATCATCAATTCGTCTACATCATAAAGATCATATTCACGAAAAATAGATATTTCAGCAATCTCACGCAAGCCCTGAAGTATCTCCATCTTTTGTGCCTGAGTGGTTTTAGGATGTTCAATCACTTTCAGGAGCAAATCTCCTGCCTGTTCACAATAGTCAGAAGAAGAAATACCATCATCATACAAAAGTTCATCATCATAGTTTTCACCGATGAAACGAAGTACTTGAAGAGCTATGGCAATAGAATTATCCATAGCTTCCAAATTCAAAAAGAAATCCGCTTTCTCCAAAAAAGTGTCCATCTGATTGAAAATAGTTTTCCAGTCACGATCGTAATTATCATAACGATTGTGATAACGAGACCTTTTATGGTAACCAGATCCTTTAAAAACTTTTTGAATTTCAATTCTGTAATCTTTTCCCTTTGATGACAAAGATAGCTCCTTAGCTATGAAATGATTTGAAAGTGCCGTTTTAAATTCCAGATTCGTTGAAGCATACTCACAGATAAATTTCGAGAGTTCCTGCGGATCAATGAAAGACAACAGTTGCTGTATGTCTACCAAAGACGGACAAGGCTGCTTACCCACTTCTTTTATTTCCTCTAAAACAGGGGCTTCCTCCGCTTTGATTTTCATCTTCGAGAAAATACTATTACCCGCCTTTTTTCTATTGTCGCGAATTGCCAACAATGTCGCTACAACATGTTTGCAGATTTCTCCATCATACGGACAATCACAGTACCAGGATTCTATCTCGTTTCCATCCATAGATATCTCCACATTATAATCGTCTGTTCCTTCTACAGTCGCAGTCCATTCACCGGGTGAGATTTCTTCCAATTCGGAAACAGCGTCTGTTTCATAATACTCTTCCCCACGCATCCATATTTTATAGGGAACAAAGTCCTCAAAATTATCCAATGTAATCATGTACAATACTTCGGTATTTTTTATCGGTTCGAGTGTCCCATTGTCAAAGAACGCTCATAACATTCTGCATTCTCCAACAAACAGGTTTTGCTATTGATAGACTGTTCCATCAAAACAGCCACAGATTACCCGGATTCGCACAGGTTCAATCTTAAAGTTTTCAGCTTAAACACCCGTGTGAGCCCAAGTAACCTGTGGTAAAAAGACTTGTGATGCATTCATACCCACAAAGTCAAATTCATTACAGACTGTTCTTAGTCAAAACATTACAATTGAATTTATTCAATATCTCCACACATCTCTCCACATTAGACGGACGGATAACCACATGTGCCGTATCTCCTTGAGCAAAAGCATACATATATTCAATAAAGATATTCTCTGCTGCCAGATAGTCCAAAACTTTAGCCAAAGAACCTGCCACATTCGGGCAACTGATACATACCACATCGGTCAGCATCACGGCAAAATTCTCGGCACGAAGTACTTCCACCGCTTTTTCCACATCCGATACAATCAAACGAAGAATACCAAAATCAGTAGATTCCGCCATGCTGAACGCATGCATATTGATATCATACTTTGCCAATGTCTTGGTTACGTCATTTATTCTTCCGGTTTTGTTTTCCAGAAAAACAGATAATTGCTTAATTGTCATATTGCGTACTTTTTCATTTTAAAATTCGGTTGTCTATCACACGTTTACTCTTGCCTTCACTACGGGCAATACTGTTAGGCTCCATCAGCTTCACTTCAGCACTGATAGAAAGAACGCTCTTCAATTTGTCACTCAGCGCTTTCTTCATAGCCAGCATACGTCCCATATCGTCCGAGAAGAAGTCTTTGCGGACTTCCACTTGTACTTGCAAAGAGTCGAGATTATTCTTCCTATCCACCACCAGCATATACTGAGGTTCAAACTGACGGCATATCCAGAATAACACTTTCCACCTGAGAAGGGAAAACATTGATGCCACGGATAATAAGCATATCGTCACTACGGCCTACAATACCCGACATACGAATATTCGGTTCTTCCACACGGACATTCACCCTCCATCAGGGAAGTCAAGTCCTTCGTACGATAGCGCAATAACGGCATACCTTCCTTGGTCAGAGTAGTAAACACCAATTCTCCCACTTCTCCATTCGGAAGACGTTCCAGCGTTTCAGGGTTAATGATTTCAGGATAAAAATGATCCTCATTGATATGCGAACCATGTTGTTCCTGGCATTCATAGGAAACACCAGGGCCCATAATTTCACTCAATCCATAAATATTGTAGCCTTTCAAGCCCAGCCGCTCTTCTATTTCCTTACGCATACTCTCCGTCCATGGCTCGGCTCCAAAGGCTCCTATACGGAGGCCGATATCTTTCTTGGTAAGCCCCATACGTTCCACCACTTCTGCTAAATAAAGAGCATAAGAAGGAGTACAGGCAATACCGGTTATACCCAAGTCACGAATCAGACGAACATGCTTTTCCGTATTTCCGGTAGAAGCCGGGATAACAGTCGCCCCCAGATTCTCCACACCATAATGTGCACCCAGCCCACCAGTGAATAACCCATAACCATAACTGACAGAAAAAGTATCATTACGAGTAACCCCATAGGCCGAAAGACAACGCGACATTACTTCGGACCATACGGACAAGTCACGACGTGTATATCCCACAATGGTAGGATTCCCGGTTGTTCCCGAAGAAGCGTGCACACGTACAATTTCCGAAGCAGGAGCAGCCTGAAGACCATATGGATAATTATCACGTAAATCCTGCTTGGTAGTAAAAGGAAGTTTTACGATATCTTCGATAGTCTGGATATCATCCGGAGACAAATCCATCTCCTGCATCTTGTTACGATAAAAAGGAACATTATGATAAACCAAGTTCACCAACTTGTTCAGACGTTTTCCCTGCAGAGCGCTCATCTCGTCCCGACTCATGCACTCTTTATTTTTATTCCAAATCATAATAAATAATTTTTCAATGTGCTAATCTGCCAATGTACTGGCACACAAACCCACTGTATGGCAATCGGCACATTATCCTATTAGCACATTATTTTCAATGATCTTCATGAAAAGCTCTCATGCGTTCCTCCATCACCGGATAAAGTTCATCGCGCATCCGTGACGTACAGGCGCGGACACCTTCCTGCTCGCTGCCGGTAGTAGAAAGCGAGATGCTGCTTACCCCATAATACAATAACTCCCGGAGCAATTCACCCCCTGTCATATTTCCGTAACCAATGGTAAAGAAGAAACCATCTCCCACCACCTGGGTAGCATCATAGTCATATACGATATGGAAACCATTGTCGGTAAATATTTTCTTCATGCGTTCCGCACGACGGGCATATTCGCGGGTATCTTCCACAAAATTGATTTTACCTTCGGTAGACAGACGAAGCATTTCAGCGTATGCATACTGAGTGGAAGCCGTACATCCCGAAGTAATCATATAAAGAATGGAAGCAATCAGCGTAGGACCGAACACCCCTGCATCTTTATACCGTTCTGCCAAGGCAGGGAACTGGCGGTCGAACAGTTTGTCGCTGATACATGCCAATGCCATACGCTGTCCGGCATAACTGAATATCTTGGAAGAAGAAAGCATCAGGATATAATTATCCGTATATCTTGCCACAGTGGGCGGATAAGGCGGTTCGAAAGGATGCCCCATATCCCGACGGAAATCCATGCAGAAATAAGCCAGATCTTCCATGACAATCACATCATACCGGGTTGCCAGTTCACCGATTATCTGCAACTCCTCCTCTTCCAGACAAATCCATGCCGGATTATTCGGATTAGAATAGATAATCGCTGCTATATCGCCTTTACTCAGGAAACTTTCCAATTTCTCACGCAAGGCCTGTCCACGATAATGATAGATATCAAACTCTTCCCACTCCACGCCGATAATGCGAAGCTGGGATTTCTGAATAGGAAATCCGGGATCAATGAACAATACCTTGTCTTTCCCCGGAATACGCTGCGTACAGGCTATGAACGAGCCGAATGAACCCGCCACCGACCCGGTGGTAGGCACACAAGCGCGCGGAGAGATATCCAGATTCAAGAAAGCTTTTACAAAACGGGAAGCCTCCTTTTTCAACTCGGGCACTCCTGCGGCAGCCGGATATTGCGATCCGACTCCCCTGTCCAAAGCAGCTTTCTCCGCTTCAATCCCTATCTGATTGGCTGCAAGGCCGGGAGATCCCTGATCCATACGGATAAAAGGAATCCCCGTTTCCTTTTCCAGATACTGGGCTACCAGCAGCACATCACCGATAGTAGCCTGTGCAAGATTGGCGATGTGCAGTTCCTTCACCGCTTTCTCCACTAATTCTTCACTAAATATCTTCATGGCATTACCAGTTCTTTACCGCATTCAAGCCTATATCAAAAGCCTTCTGATTCATTTCAACAATCTTCTCACCTTTTGTGGCAAACACACGCCCTATGCTTTCACGCAACTGTTCCGGTGATACGATCTCAATATACTTCGCAGCCATGCCCAGCAGAATCACATTCGCGCATTTAGGCATACTGTTTTCTTTTGCCATATCCTCTATTTCCAACTTCACCACATGCGGAAGACTTTCCAAAGTTCTCATCAGATCCACTTCTTCAGGATAGTCGGGAATGTTCTTGAAAGGATTAGCAGACGTAATCACCCAACCTTCTTCCTGCAAATAAGGCAGATAACGCAACGCCTCCATCGGTTCCATGGAAATAATCAGATCCGCCTCACCCTGAGCGATCAGATCCGAATAAATCGTTTCGTCGGATAGACGCAGATTGGACTGTACATCTCCTCCGCGCTGGCTCATACCGTGTACCTCAGCCTGCTTCAAATTGATGCCTTCTGCCGTAGCAGCTTCTCCTATAATAGTAGCGATAGTCAGGATACCCTGTCCTCCTACGCCCGAAAGTATGATATCTTTTCTCATGCCTTATCTGCTTTTTTCTGTCTTAGTTTACGATTCAATGTCTGGATACATTCTCTGCGCGGAATAATGACAGACACCCCTTTATATTCTATTTCCTCACGAATGGTACGGGTGATTTCTTCCATATTCTTTGGTAATGGAACCACCACACGCACATGTTCGGGTTCTACCCCTAATCCCAGGCAGATCGCCTCGAATTTGTTCGTACCGGCAGAGTCCTGTCCACCGGTCATGGCAGTAGTCAGGTTATCCGAAATCACCACAGTGATATTGGCATGGTCATTGACCGCATCCAGCAGACCGGTCATACCGGAATGAGTGAATGTAGAGTCACCGATAACCGCAATGGCCGGAAATACTCCCGCATCGGAAGCACCTTTGGCCATGGTTATGGAAGCACCCATATCCACACAACTGTCAATAGCACGGAACGGGGGCAACGCACCTAATGTATAGCAACCGATATCACCGAAAATGCGTGCATCCGGATATTCCGCAGCCACCTTGTTCAATGCATCATACACATCCCGATGACCACATCCCTGACACAATGCAGGCGGACGCGGCATCACCACCTGAGACTTACCAAACGGACGTTTGATTCCCCATCCGATCGCCTCGCCCACATTATCCGGAGTCAATTCACCGGTACGCGGCAAAGTTTCCGTCAAGCGTCCCTTTACCTCATAGTCCGAGGAAAGTATCGCTTTTACCTGCTCTTCCACAAACGGCTGGCCATCTTCCACTACCAGAACATATCCGCAGCGGTCTGCCATCGTCCTGATTTCTTCAGCCGGCAACGGATACTGCGAAACTTTCAATACCGGAATATGGCAACTGTCCGTATCCGCCTCCTTCACATAATTATAACCGATACCACAGGCTATCACTCCGAATTCATAATCATATTCGGGATTCAACCCTTCCAGATAATTATAAGGAGATTTGGAGGAAGCTTCTTCCAGCTTCTCCTGCTTTTTCACTAGATCCAGATATTGTTTACGCGCATTACCCGGCAGCAATACCCAGTGGGCACGTTCATGGTCAGGATTCAACTGATTTTCCTCACGGATATCGGCTACTTCCACACCGGCACGCGAATGTGCCAGACGGGTAACCACACGCATCAGCACCGGCAACTTCAGTTTTTCCGAGAGTGTATATGCGTAATCCATCATATCGTATGCTTCTTGTTGGGAAGACGGTTCCAGCATGGGAATCATAGCAAATTTTCCATAAAAACGTGAATCCTGCTCGTTCTGTGACGAGTGCATGGAAGGGTCATCGGCAGCCAACACCACCAGACCACCGTTCACGCCGGTTATGGCAGAATTGACAAACGCATCGGCAGCCACGTTCATGCCTACATGTTTCATACATACCAAAGCACGTTTTCCTGCGTATGACATACCCAATGCAGCCTCCATGGCCGTTTTTTCATTGGTACACCAAGTGCTGTGCAATTTTCTTTCCTTTGCCAAACGATTATTCTGGATAAACTCTGTGATTTCAGTGGACGGTGTACCCGGATAGGCATATACACCCGATATGCCGGCATGTATCGCTCCGAGGGCAATTGCCTCATCGCCCAACAATAATTTCTTTTCAGCCATTATCTATTATTTTGTTAATTGTTTCATATCAATGTAAAAGGGTCTGCATCATCCAATACCGGGAATTTCTTCCTGAAAGCCTGCAATGCCTCCATATCTATATCAGCCGATACCGCACTTTCCCTGCTCCACGGACATTCGGCTATCGTTTTTCCGTAGGGATCGATGATGGCGCTGCCACCCGAATATTCACAGGTAGGATCAGTTCCCATGCGGTTCACTCCGGCCACATAGCACTGGTTCTCAATAGCCCGCGCCCGAAGCAGAGCGCTCCAGGCATCCACACGGGGAGTGGGCCAGCTTGCCACATAAAGTATCATGTCGTAATCCCCCAGGTTGCGTGACCAAACAGGGAAACGGAGGTCATAACATACCTCCAAAAGAATACGTACCCCACGGAAGTTCACCACCACACGCTCTGTGCCGGCAGTGAAACGCTTGTGTTCGCCCCCAAAGGTGAACAAATGTTTCTTATCATAATGCTGCACGGCTCCGTCCGGATGGACAAAGTAAAAACGATTATAATAGTTTCCATTCTCACATACAGCTACACTGCCTGCAATAGCACAATTCCGCTCGGCTGCCTTACGCTTCATCCAGTGCAGGGTTTCACTGTCGGTGCTCTCCGCAATTCCTTCGGGTTGCGTACAAAAACCGGTGGAAAACATTTCGGGTAAAACAAACAGATCAGCATCCGGCAGACAGCTTATCGCTTCGTCCGCCCTTGCTATATTGGCCTGTGGATTGGCCCATTCTATATTTCTCTGTAGAATTGTTATTTTCATTGTTTTTCATATTATAAGACCCACAAAGGTAACAAATATAATAAGATAGCAAGCATTTTATTACTAACTATTTCCTTTCACTCCCTTTTTTCTTACATGTTTTCATAAATATCCCTATTTATTCCTCGATAAAAAAAGAAGGAAGCGTCCTCTTCTGAGATTACGCTTCCTCCATCCATACTAATTAAATCTTAACTTTGCAGTCTGAAGACTACAGGAACAGTGTATTTCACCCTCACTGCTTTTCCTCTTTGCTTGCCGGGCTTCCATTTTGGCATGGAACTGATCACGCGGATTGCTTCCTTGTCCAGATACGGATCCACACTCTTCACCACTACCGGATTCAGGATCTCTCCATGAACACCCACAACGAACTGCACCACTACCCTTCCTTGAACTCCCTGCTCGGCACTGACGGTAGGATATTTGATGTTTTCACTCAGATACCTCATCAAATCAGCATTACCGTTACGAAATACCGGCATCTCTTCCACCACCACAAATTCCACATTTTCATCCACTACTTCTTCGGGTACTTCAATAGGGGTCGGTATAATTACCGGAGCATCCGTAGGGTCTGAAGCTGCAATATCGGTTTCTGTTTCCGTCGAGTTATTATCCACTATATTGAGCTCTTCCGGGTTGACGGCAGCCGGTGGAGGCGGTGGCGGCAGAGGTTTATCCTGATTATAGGTTACAGGAACTAATTCTTCAAAGAAATCCGGGTCACTGACTAAATCACTGATCGCGTAAGTTACATTACGTTCAGTCCATTCGAACGAAACAAACATAAACGACAGCGTCACAATGAGACCCA
>ENA-OPYX01001807-OPYX01001807.1-human-gut-metagenome-genome-assembly--contig:-NODE-1807-length-10627-cov-2.720476_pt1 | contig 10627 bp, 10 predicted proteins | sample MGYA00242639_ERZ504486 | MGnify/ENA primary metagenome ERZ504486 (study PRJEB26092, sample SAMD00036296) | human gut metagenome | host: Homo sapiens | study: EMG produced TPA metagenomics assembly of... | reverse complement strand
ATTGCTTTCTTCTCGTCTACAATATCGGTACGGCTCATGATAATCGCGCCTGCATACTGAACCTGATTGTCAAAGAACTCGCCGAAGTTTCTCATATACATTTTGCATTTCTTGGCATCAACAACTGTAGTGTAGCTGTTCAGCTGAATATCAACATCCTCTTCCACACCCTGTACAGCCTTGATAACGTCAGAAAGTTTACCAACTCCTGATGGCTCGATCAGGATACGGTCCGGATGATACTTCTCTACAACTTCCTTCAGGGAAGCACCAAAATCTCCAACCAGAGAACAGCAGATACATCCGGAGTTCATCTCACGGATCTCGATTCCGGCATCTTTCAGGAATCCCCCGTCAATACCAATCTCACCGAACTCATTCTCGATCAAAACTACCTGCTCACCTTCAAATGCTTCTTTCAGCAGTTTCTTAATAAGAGTTGTCTTACCAGCTCCAAGGAAACCGGAGATAATGTCAATCTTTACCATTTTGTATTCCCCTTTCTATTATGCCAGAAAAAGGGGACATGACCAAGTCACATCCCCTAATATATTTATCCCAATTTCCACAGTTTTATGCAAATCAGCCGTTGATCATGAAGTGCATAAGCTTATCAATGTCTTCTTTCTCATATGCAACGATCTCAAGCTCCGGAATCTCACCGTTAGAGAAGATGTTTGCAAGAGATACATACTGTGATAATTTAGATTTCAGGTTCAGTCTGTCACCTTCGCCAGTTACAAGCTCTACTTTACCAGCGCAGCTGTCTACTACATCAAAAAATTTCTGAATGTCTTTAATATTAGATACCTTCATGTCAATATTCTCCTTTCAACATGTACAACTTTTTCCATTTCTTTTTGTTCGGGCTCATTATATCTCAACTTTTTCCAAATAGCAACAGGTTTTTCACCTTCTGAAAAAAAATCCCCAACAGTCACAAACAAAACCCGAATTTGCCCCATTCTTTGGGTATTTTTAATACTAAATTATCACAGCAATCTGAAAATTGTCTGTGAGAATTGTTTCTTACGGAATTTGGAAGCTTTTAATACTGGAACACATGCAACTTCCGTAAGCTGGCAGCGGATAAGCAAAGGAGAACGGACGATTGTCACAATCCTGCTTTTCTGCCTTAAATACCTTTTTCGCAGTCTGTCCGTTTTCATCCAGAACCAGTGTGTATTGTTTCTTCTTCGGCACACCAACACGGTAATCCGGACGTTCTACAGGAGTGAAATTGCATACTACCAGAAGGTTATTTCTTTTTGTAGGGGATTTCCTTACGAAGCTGTAAATACTTCTGTCCCCGTCATCTGCATTGATCCACTCAAAGCCAGACGGATCCGTATCCGTCCATAGAGCGCAGGATATTTGCGATACATCTTCAGCAATGTCTGCACAAAATCCTTCAAATCCCGATGCTTCTCTTCCCCCAAGAAGGAAACCAGTCAAGTTCTCTCTCCCGCTCCACTCTCGAAGCTGACCGAACTCCTGCCCCCATAAACAAAAGCTTCTTGCCCGGATGGCAGAACATAAATGTATAAGCAGCCTTCAGATTTTAACTTATCATCTGGCTCACCGGCATTTTCTCCAGCATAGACTTCTTCAGATGAACCACCTCATCATGGGAGATTACCAGCACATATTTCTCACTGTAAGCATATGTCATGGAGAAAGTCATCTTATTATGGTTAAACTTACGGAAATAGGGGTCCAGCTTCATATATTCCAAGAAGTCATTCATCCAGCCCATGTTCCATTTCAGGGAAAATCCAAGGCCGTCATCCTCTGCCTTACCTGTAACCTTCGGCCATGCGGTAGACTCCTCTGCAATCATCACAGTACCATGGTTTCTTCCAAGAACCACTGTATTCAGATGCTTAAAAAACTCAATTGCTTCCAGATTCTGATTTCCGCCATATTTATTGGCTACCCACTGACCATCATTCTTTCCATAATCCAGATACAGCATGGATGCAACGGCATCCACACGAAGACCGTCCACATGACACTCCTCGATCCAGAACAGAGCATTTGCGATCAGGAAGTTCTTTACCTCCGGTCTGCCATAATTGTAGATCTTGGTTCCCCAGTCCGGATGCTCTCCCTGTCTGGGATCTGCATGCTCATAAACTGCAGTTCCGTCAAAATTCGCCAGTCCATGGGCATCCTTGGGAAAATGTGCCGGCACCCAGTCCAGAATAACCCCGATTTTCTGTCTGTGAAGATAATCTACCAGATATTTGAAATCCTGGGGTGTTCCATAGCGGGAAGTAGGCGCATAATAACCGGTGACCTGATATCCCCAGGAACCGTCAAAGGGATGCTCTGCAATCCCCATCAGCTCCACATGTGTATAGCCCATATCCTTCACATACTGGGCAAGCTTCACCGCCAGTTCCCTGTAATTGAAAAAGCCTTTCTCATTCTCCTCTGTAGCCGGATGCTTCATCCAGGAGCCAGGATGTACCTCATAGATCGCCATGGCATCCTTAGTCTCGTCAAATTTCTGACGATTCTTCATCCAGGTGGTATCTTTCCATTTGTAATCCCCGATATCCGTGATTCTGGATGCCGTTCCCGGTCTTAATTCTGCCTCATTTGCATAAGGGTCAGCTTTATAAATATGCTCCCCGTTCATTCCTACAATAAAAAACTTATACAGCTGTCCAATCTTCGCTCCAGGGACAAATGTCTCAAATACACCGATCGGACCTGCCTTTTTCATTGGAGCAGCCTGTTCATTCCAGTCATTAAACTCTCCAATTACAGAAACAGCTTGCGCATTAGGTGCCCATACTGCAAAATAAACACCTTCTTTTTTCCCTTGTTTCACAGGATGTGCGCCAAGCTTTCTGTAAACATCATAATGGGTTCCCTGACCAAAGAGATACTGGTCAAGCTCTGTAAACTGTAATTTCTCTCCCATCAGAAAGTTACCTCCCTAAACTTTCAAATTCTTATGCACATTATAGCATACTCTTTTCCTCCATGCCACCAAAAACTTGTCTATTATTCATAAAAAATCTACATCAAAATTCATTTTTACTGTAAAAAAATACGCCTGTACTTTGACATTTTTCTCATAAGTACAAGCGTATACTATCATTCACACTATACAGCATCTGCGATTTCCGGAAGTCCCGAAGCTTAACACATATGCCAGACAGGCTCTAGAGCCTCTTATTTTCTCCGTTATTCGCCTGAGTCGCTGCTAAAATCCCCTTCGCTATTCTCACTGCCGTCTGTGTATCCGTCACTTTCACTGCCGTCGCTTCCATCACCGGAACCATCACTGAAGTCGCTCTCATCTCCATTACTGCTGTCATCTGAACTGCCATCAGAAGTTCCATCTGTGGAAGAGTCCTCAGAAGAGCCATTTCCATTATATCCAGGCACATAACCTGCATCAAGGGCGCTCTGCCAGAACTCTGCATATTTTGCTGGCTGAAGGGTAACATTCTTCGCCGCTGCCATCTCACTTACCGTTACCAGTTTATATCCCTGTGCAATAAGATCTGGAATCAGTCTGAGTGCCGCATCAACTGAAGGACCATGAATATCATGCATCAGAATAACGGCTCCGTCTCCCAGATTGCTGTCATTCATAATGCCATTGTAATCCAGATCTGCATCCAGATATTTCCAGTCCAGACTGTCAATAGACCACAAAATAAAAGGTTTCCCAACTGCCGAAATAATTTCATCATTGCAGTCTCCATAAGGCGGACGAATTACCGTGGACTCCTGTCCACAGGCATCAATCAATGCCTGATCGGTATCGCCGAATTCCTTTATAACATCATCAATACTCAGATTCAGCATATCCTGATGATCCCAGGAATGGTTTCCGATCTCACAGCCAAGTTCCACCATTCTCTTCACTTCGTCCGGATACTGTCCAACCAGCTGTCCCAACATAAAGAAGGTAGCATGTGCATTGTTCTCCTCCAGACAGTCCAGAAGCTTGTCTGTATACTGTCCCGGACCATCATCAAAGGTAAGTGCGATCAAAGGGCGTTTCTTCTCAGCATTGTAAGAACCATCCTCATTAAAATAGTAATCGTTTACTCCCTTGGTCACCCAGCCGGTCTGCATGTATCCATTGGAATCAAATGCATATTTCACTCCGTCAATCTCTGCAAATCCATTGGTATAATATGTACCATCTGCATTCTGATACCAGCGTCCGCTGGAATCCTCATGCCAGCCTGGAGTCAGTGAAGAAACCTTGGTCACATCACTCTGTCCTTTCAGAGGCTGTCTCAGGGCATCTGTGGAATTGGAGTCTGCATTCGAAGCAGCTCCGTCACCTGCATCCGCCTGCACGCTCTGTGATTTTCCAGTACTCTTTCCTCCCACACGACTTACGATTGGAAAAATCACTCCTCTTATTACAAAAAATCACAGCCAGCACCATTGCCACAACATAGGTAACCAGCTTAATGATCTTCCTTCGTCTTATCTGGCGCTGTTTCCTGCGCATTCTTTCGCGCAAAACCCTTCTATCCATTCATATTCCCTCTTTATCTCTCGTTACATAGTGGAAAAAATTTTCCGCAAAAAAAGTTCTGTCATAGCACTTCTCTCAGCTCCAGATCATCTGTTACAAGAAGAATATCCGCTTTACTTTCCCAACAGAAAGAGAACCCAAACTTTCATCATAAATACCAATACTCTTTGCCGGATTTCGTGTTGCTGCAAAAATCGCTTCTTCAAGGGGAACACCAAAAGAAACAGCCTTGCGCATACAATCATACAGGTTCGTAGCAGAACCGGCAATCGTACCGTCCTTCAAAGTTGCCTTGCAGTCCTTCATCGTTACTTCCTGTCCACCCAGCTGATAGGTTCCATTCTCCATTCCGGTAGCCATCATAGAATCACTGATCAGTACAATCCTCTCTGGTCCAAACATCTTAAATGTAGCGCGGATCACAGCGGGATGAATGTGAATGCCATCACAGATCATCTCTGCCATGCACTGCTCATCATCACAGGCAGCTCCGATCAGTCCTGGTTCTCTGTGTGCCAGTGGCTGCATGGCATTATAAAGATGTGTCACATGGTGTGCACCTCTTCTCATGGCCTCCGCTGCTGTATCATAATCGGCAGACGTATGTCCAAGTGAAATACATACCTCATTATGTACCTCATCGATAAACTCCATAGCACCATCCACATTAGGAGCCAGAGTTACCAGCTTCACCATATTTCCGGAATATTCATTCAGTTCACGAAAAAATCCGGCATCTGGTTTGCGGATATAGCCCTCCACATGGGCACCTTTTTTCTTCGCATCCAGAAATGGGCCTTCCATATTGATTCCCCGGACAGCAGCTCCGTCTTTCATTTCTCCCACAGTCTTAATAGTAGCAAAAATTTCCTTCAGTTCTTCTGCCGGCAATGTCATGGAAGTAGGACAATAGGAAGTAATTCCGTGACTCTTTTCGTATTTCAGAATAATCTTAAGTCCTTCCGGATCAGCATCAGAAAAATCATGTCCAAATGCACCGTGACTGTGAATATCCACCAGCCCCGGAAGCACCCTGAGCCCAGCCGCGTCTACAATCGTCTTGTCCGTAACCTCATCCTCTGAAGCCACGATTCTATGATTCTCCACATACAGATCCTGTAATCTGAAGCTTCCATCCTCCTGAAAAACTTCTCCGTTTTTAATAATCATAACTCCATTCCCTCCTGAGATTCATTGGCTGCTGTTTCTGTTATAAACAGCAACCGTCAATTCTCTGTACCGTCATCCTGTGTATCTGTTGAAGCATCCGCTGCTGTGCCTGTATCTGCGGTTGCACCAGCTTCCTGCTCTTCTTCTGTATCCCCGCCATCAGTGCTCTGTCCGTCAGTCGTACTGCCATCTGCATGATCTGCTGCTTCTGTTCCCTCAGCAGCCTGTGCATCCTCACCTTCAGCAGATGTATCCGCTGCTGTCTGATCATAATTAGCATTTGCAATAATGAAATCCTGAACTCTCATAAGTCCGATACTCTCATCCACTGCAACCTGACCGTAAGTATCGATAAGAACTGCAAGATCGCCAGAAGCATACTGCTCTACCAGCTGATTCTGGATTGCAAGGCTTTCCTCATCCTCCAGAGTCATTCCCTCGCGTCCATGATTCCCCTGAATAAGCAGATTCTGTTTTACCTTGGCCTGGGCATACTGCTGGCACTGGGCTTCGAAATCATCCATGGAAACGCCTTGAGACTCTACGAAGTCTTCAAGCTCCATATTTCCCTGCTTCGCGTATGCTTCTGCCTGTTTCTTAAATATCTTCACTGCCTCTTCTACGTCTTTCTCTGGATATTCCACAACCTCAGAATTGGTGTAAACAGTATTCCATGCAGTGCTGCGCAGACTGCTGTCGGCCTGATCCTGTGCTTCCTGCTCCAGCTGTGCGCGAACAGAAGCCTTATATTCATCAATTGTCTTGTAATCGGTATTCGCTGCAACCCAATCATCGGTCAGTTCCGGTGGTCTCTTAAAGCTCTGCACGGTAATCTGGAATACTGCATCCTGTCCAGCCAGTTCACTGTTGCGGTAGCTCTCCGGGAAGGTTACCGATACGTCTTTAGTCTCACCCTTCTTCATTCCCACGATTCCTTCTTCAAATCCGGGAATCATTGTGCCGCTTCCGATCACAAGGTCATAATTATTACCAGTTCCACCTTCAAAAGCTTCCCCGTCTTTTGTACCTACGAAATTAATAGTAGCGGTATCACCATTCTGGATGACAGCGTTCTCATCTGTCACTTCCACTGAATTGTCTTTCAAATTCTCTGCGATACGATTCTCAATATCCTCATCTGTCACTTCTGGTACAGAATTATCAAGAGTTATCCCCTTATAGTCTGCAATTGTAACATATTTCTCCACATTATCCACTGAAACCAGGCGTGTCGCACCGGTAGAATCTGTATAAGGTTCCTGTACCTCTTCTTCCTCTGCCGAATCCTCTGCCTGCTGCTCTGTGGCAGTGCTCTCACTCTCTGTACTGGTAGTTTCTTTATCACTTCCGCAGCCGTTTACAGTAAGTGCCATACACATTACTAACGCTGCCAAATATACTTTTCTTTTCATTTCATACTCCCTTCAGTTACTCTTTTATAAAATTATCACATTTTCTATTAAAAAGAAAGCCCACTGAGGCAATCATTTTTATTTTGTCTCAGCGCAAAATCATGCGAATCCATGCCTTCTTTGCAGCTGGTCTTATCAGCCACCATTCATAGGCGGTACAGGAGTAGGTCTGGATGGGTCAAATACCTGGCTTACATCAAACAGATCTGCCAGCATGTCCGGATTGTAATACATTCGGTATCCATCCACATTTCTTCTTCCCATCCGGAAATATTCATCCGTCATCTGTACAAAATATTTGTTAGAGTCCACATTGCAATAATAATCATATCCCTGGGATTTCAGATATTCAAATTTCTCATTGCCAGTATACTCTCCGCCGTTATTAATATCTGCTCCAAAAGCAAAGATAATAATATCTGTTCCGCCAATAAGCGGGTCAATGTTCTCTTTGAAATTCTGTGTATCTGTTTCAAGGCGTTCCATGGAAACTGTGGACATGTTTTTATGTCCCCATGTATGGCTGGCAAAAGTCCAGCCCTCCGCCTTCATGACATCTGCGACCTTTTTCGCTTCTGCCCGCTCTATATCCAGATCAAAATCAGGATGCGCGTCAAGCCACGCCTTTTTATCATCATTCAGATCATCTGGTCTTGTCTGATAGCTGATATCTGTGCGGTAACCCAGGATTCCATTATAGCCTGTAAGCGCTACAATTCCCTTATGTCCATGATATGCAAAATCAGGATGTTCCTCCACAAACCGGTCGATCAGCGGTACAACATCATAGTCACCTACAACTGTGCTTCCATCATCCTGTACATATTCGTTGCGGATCTTCCCCTCTTCATCTATAACAAGCTTGGTGGCAATTCCATCTCCATCCTGGGAGTGGTAATAACATACATCGTCCTGCGAAAGGACAAACGGTGTTTTTCCCTTAGGAAGATAAACCTGCTTTGCCTGCATTTTCCCATTTTCATCAACGTCTGCCAGATCATAAAGGTTTACCATTACATATCCCTCGTCATACATGATCTGGGTTATCTTATTAAACTCATCCATAGTGGTCATAACCTGATTATAACCATCTGTCTTGTAATCTCCATCAAACGCCTTGGAAGTATCCACGATCAGGGAATGGTAAAAAATGTGAGTTACCTGTTCTGGAGACCAGGCTACACATTTATCTTTTTTCTTCTGGAACTTCTCTGCAGCATTCTGAAAATGGACATTTCTCACATATGCATTGTCCTTCTGCAAAAGGCTGATTGCACCGTCATAATCATACTGGGCTGCTTTCTCCTTGGCTGTGGTCAGTACTTTCTTCTCGTGACGGATCTGCCTCCTGATGATACCTGCACCGGCTGCTGCTGCTTGTGGCATAACCCCATTTAAATCTATGGCCGCCGCCTGGGCTGCTTCCTGCTCTGCTTCCTGCTCTGGCTGATTTACAGAGTCTGAAGAATTATCTTCTGTTTTCTCTTCATCAGACATATTCCCGGATTCATCCTGTGCAATATCCTCTGAATTGTCATCTGTATTTCCAGTTGTCTCATCACTGTCATCTGCCGTACCTTCACCAGATTCCGGTTGTATATCTGTACTGTCTGAGCTGTCAGCAGCTTCCTCTGTATTAATATCTGGTTTTTCGGTGCTTTCGGGGGGTTCGGTACTTTCGAGGTTTTCGGTGCTTTGGTCAGCCTTTGCCAGTTCTTCTGCTGCCTTGCTCTCTTTACCGGAATTCTTATCAGGAACCAAATCCCTTACCTTGGCTACCAGCGTTTCCATGCCGTCTTTTAACCCCGTCTGCTCTCTATAAAAGTATCCCACACCGCCCAACACTGCCAGAGCAGTAATAATAAGAGCCAGATTACGATTCCGTATCTGCCTCTTCTTTCTCTTCAGATTGCGCTCATGTCTCTCGCGCCGTCGTTCTTCGTAATATATCTCTTCCTGGTGTTCCTTCTCTGCCAGTTCCTGTAATTCTCTGTCAAGCTCCCGCTTGGACTGGCTGTCGGGAACTTTATTCTCTTCCAGACCAGGCTGTTCCTGTTCTGTATCCGATTTCTTCATAATGTATAACTCCTAACTATACTGTAAGCCCCCCTCAAAACACCTTCTTCCCGCAAGACCAGTTAATAAAGAAAACCTACAAAGCTTCCTATTAATCCTGAACGGAATCTGTAATCTGGCATTTATTATAACCATACCAGATAAATCTATCCATTCTGTAACCAGTAGTTTTCTACTATACATGATATTCAAAATAATTACCACCTCTTCTCAGTAAATATCCTTGCATTCTATTGCCATATATTGTTAAAATAAAAAACACATGATAAAATATGTTTTAACCTCAAATATCAAAAATATTAAGCTCTATATCAGTCACTCTAAAGGAGGAAAATATGAACAGATCAGATATTATGCGCATCAGCGCACTATTTGAAATAGCCCTGGGTTCTGCTTCTTTGATCGCAGCCCGCTTCTGGATCGGAACCACTAATATTGTGGGCAGACATGTAACCCATGGTGATACTACAGAGGCTTTTGCACTTACTTATGCATTTACACTTCTTCAGATTGCAATTGGAATTATAGGCGTGATGAATGCAGAAAAAGGAAGAATGAGCACCGTTATCTTTGGAATTCTGGCCTTTATCCCGCAGATTGCCCACTTCTTTCATATTAAGGGAAGTATTATACTGGTTCTTATGAATCTTGCAGCATTTGCGGTACCGGTTTTATATGCTTCACAGCTTATAAGCTTTTAAAGGAGATAACAAAACAATTGCCTTTTCCAAAAAATGATGTTAAAATGTAGTTTATGTGAAACAAGAATGTAACTGTTCAGTTTCTTCACAGGTTACTGTTCACTGGTAACGGAACGAACAGTAACCTTCACGGTCACACGCTTTGCGGAACCGTGCAGGCTGAATAGTTATTAAGAAACTTTATAATATAGTAGGAGGATAAGTATGCATCCAGTAACAATCGTCCTTCTGGTGATTCTCGTAATCCTCATCGGATTACTGGTTGGTTTATATTTCTTTGGTAAGAAGACCCAGAAGAAGCAGGAAGAACAGCAGGCACAGATCGAGGCAAGTAAACAGACCGTTTCCATGCTCGTTATTGATAAGAAGAGAATGCCACTTAAGGAATCAGGTCTCCCACAGATGGTCATCGACCAGACACCGAAGCTTCTCCGCCGCTCCAAGATGCCGATCGTTAAGGCTAAAGTTGGTCCGAAGATCAGCATCCTTATTGCAGATGAAAAGGTTTTGATCTGATCCCGGTCAAAAAAGGAGATCAAGCTGAAGTCAGCGGTCTTTACATCGTTGGCGTAAAAGGAATCCGTGGTTCTCTCGAAACACCACAAAAGAAGAAAAAAGGCTTCCTCGCAAGATTCCGTAAATGATCAGAATCCAAAACAGCCGCCACGCTTTCAGGAATTTCCCTGATGCATGGCGGCTTTTCTTATGTAATGTAATTATATATCTTTTATTTTCTGCAGGATCTATAAAAC
>ENA-OPYX01001806-OPYX01001806.1-human-gut-metagenome-genome-assembly--contig:-NODE-1806-length-10645-cov-3.799011_pt1 | contig 10645 bp, 13 predicted proteins | sample MGYA00242639_ERZ504486 | MGnify/ENA primary metagenome ERZ504486 (study PRJEB26092, sample SAMD00036296) | human gut metagenome | host: Homo sapiens | study: EMG produced TPA metagenomics assembly of... | reverse complement strand
CGGACGTTGTGGAGGACGTGTTGTATTACCGCTGGGCACGCTCTCGCTACTTGAAACCGTAGCGGTACTAAGCGGCTAAAGGACAGCCGCTAAGTTTTTGATAACTTAGGAAGGAGTTGGATTTATGAAAGAGATGTGTAGTTTGTGTTGTCAGACGGGGGAGGGGATTGGTGATACGGATTTTGGGTATACTTTGTCGCTTATAAGTGGGAAGTATAAGCTTGTGATTATGTACTGGCTGGCTAATCATAAGGAGGTTATGAGGTATAGTGAGATTAAAAGATGTATGGGAAATATATCACATAAGACACTTAGTGCCACATTAAAGGAGATGGAGGCGGACAGGCTTATTGTAAGAAAAGAGTATCCTCAAATTCCACCAAAAGTAGAGTACAGCCTGTCAGAAAGAGGTAAGTCTTTAGTACCGGTTCTTGTTGCAATGTGCAAGTGGGGCGGAGAGCACAGAGATGATAAATAAATATATTGACATTTTATTAACTGTGTATTATTGTACTAATAGAGTAATACAATAATACAATGTAAGGCGCATATATTGTTTATGCATTACTACCATATGGGAATTATCAATATTGATTATAAGCAGGAGGAATAAGTTATGAGTTGGAACTTTAGTAACGATGTCCCTATATATCTGCAAATAATGGAGCATTTTAAAGTTCAGATAGCCAGCGGAAAGCTTGAGGTCGGCGATAAGATTCCGCCGGTGAGGGAGCTGGCATTGGAGGCAGGAGTTAATCCTAACACAATGCAGAAGGCTTTATCAGAGCTTGAAAGAGAAGGTTATCTTGAATCACAGAGAACATCTGGAAGATTCGTTGCAGACAGAGGTAAACAGATAGACAGGTTAAAGCAGGATATGGCTCTGGAGCTTTGTGAGAGCTTTCATAATGGAATGAAAAAGATAGGTTTTACTCCAGAAGAAGCAATTGCAGAGTATAAGGAATATATCAGCCGTATAGAGGAATAAAAGTTATAACAGGGAAATTATAACAGTGCTTTAATTTATCTTGGAATGGAGGATATATGAGCAATTTGGTGGAGATTAAAGAATTAGGCAAATGCTATGGCAAGAAAAAGGTTATGAATAATCTGTCACTTTCCCTGGAAAGTGGCAGGATTGTAGGAATATTAGGTCCTAACGGAAGTGGCAAGAGTACACTTATTAAGATGATGGCAGGCGTGCTTAAGCCAACTTCAGGACAGATTATAATTAATGGGTATCCGGTTGGTGTTAATACTAAGAAGATAGTGTCATATCTTCCAGAAAGAACATACCTTAATCCATCTATGAAGGTAAAGGAAGCAGTTGATTATTTTGCGGATTTCTATGAGGACTTTTCCAAGCAGAAAGCACTTGATATGCTTGAGAAGTTCGGAATTAATGAGCAGGATAAGATAAAGTCACTTTCTAAGGGAACAAGGGAGAAGGTGCAGATAGTTCTTGTTATGAGCAGGGAAGCAAAGCTGTATCTTTTAGATGAGCCTATGGGAGGTGTTGACCCTGCGGCAAGAGACTACATTTTACGGACAATAATAAGCAATTATAATGAAGATGCGACAGTTGTTATAACAACACATCTTATCAGTGATATAGAAAATGTTCTTGACGAGGTTGTATTTATAAAACAGGGCGAGGTATATCTTAAGGAGTCAGTTGATGATATAAGAACCAAATACAATAAGAGTGTTGACGCATTATTCAGGGAGGTGTTCGTATGTTATTAACAGCAGGCAGATTAATAAAATATGATTTGAAAGAATTATTTAAAAAGCACATTGCATTATATATAGTTACATTACTTGCAGCATTTGGGTGCTGGGCATTACATATGTTGTCAGAATATGTTCCGGATAATGGCATTACACCAGTGGCATATCCGGTTATGATAGCAGTTTATGTAATTGTATGCGTAGTTTTATTTATTGTAAGCATAGTATTTGTGATATTATATTTTAGAAGAAGCACGTTAAAAGATGAGGGCTATCTTACCCACACACTTCCAGTTCCTGTATGGCTTATATATGTATGCAAGCTTATATCAGGATATATTATATATCTTGTTAATTTTGTAGTGATTATTGTTTCTGTATGTATATCAATTGCAAGGGTGGACTGGATATGGAGAGTGCCAGAGAGTATTAATGAGCAGTTAAATGTGTTAGGATATAAAGGCAGTTTCTGCACATTAATAATTATATTGATTATATTGTCAGGGATATATATGTATGCAATGTTCTTTTTCTGTATGTGTATGGGATATACAGCCAATGGCAACAGGGATGCATTCTCATTTGTAACATATATTGCAGTGTATATTGTTGGACAGATATTGAATGTTATTGTGCTTTTACTTACGCCAATAAAGGGGAATGGTAATATGTTTGAAGAGATGATTAAGGAATCTGTAACGGGAAGTGATGTGGCATTTACGTTTGAAGAATTCGGACATATTATGACAGGTTCGGTTGTGGTGTCAGTAGTTATGTTTATTGCGTTTGTGGTTGCCTCAATATATATACTCGATAAGAAATTAAATCTTGAATAATAATTTTAAAGCTTAATTTCTGGTAACTATTATTTAAGAAGTCTTTTTTACAAGAGAATTACTTAAGGAGCAGTATTATGGCAAGAAGTACGGATTTGACAAAAGGAAATATAACGAGAGGCTTATGGGGATTTGCACTTCCTCTTATGTTAGGAAATGTATTACAGCAGCTTTACAATCTTGTAGATACGTGGGTTGTTGGACGATATGTAGGTGATAATGCACTGGCGGCAGTAGGTTCGTCATATACGCTTATGACATTTCTTACATCAGTAATTATAGGCTTGTGTCTTGGCAGCAGTTCATTTGTGTCTATGGCATATGGCAGAAAAGATGTTAAGGCTATCCGTAATGGAATATTCTTATCATCATCTATGATAGGTGCAATTGCTGTTGTGATTATGGCATTGTTCTATATATTAGTTGATAAGATTATATTACTTTTGCAGGTTCCGTATGAAATTGCCGGAGATATGAAAGAGTATCTTATATATGTGTTTATAGGTTTTATTGCAATATACATATATAATTATGTGTCTAATATATTAAGGGGAATTGGCAACTCGGTAGTTCCCCTTGTATTTCTATCAGTGTCTGTTGTGCTTAATATATTTTTAGATATATTGTTTGTGGCAGGTTTTAATATGGGAATTAAGGGTGCGGCAGCAGCAACAGTGATAGCACAGTATATATCTGGAATAGGAATATTTATATATATGATTGCGGCTTATCCTGAATACAGGATACATAAAGATGATATGCAGTTTAATAAAGAGAATATAACGAATATATTTTCTTTATCAGGCTTTACCTGTCTTCAGCAGTCAGTTATGAATTTTGGAATATTATGCGTACAGGGAATAGTAAACAGTTTTGGTACAGTGATTATGGCAGCATTTGCAGTGGCTGTAAAGATAGATACCATAGCATATATGCCGGTACAGGATTTTGGAAATGCGTTTTCAGTATTTGTTGCACAGAATTACGGGGCAGGGCAGAGACAGCGTATTAAGAAAGGGATAAAGCAGTCAGTAGTAAGCGTTATTATATTCTGCGTGTGCATAAGTGCGGTTGTATGTGGATTTGCAGGCACATTTATGGGCATATTTGTTGATAATTCCAGCGTGGACGTAATTAATGCGGGAGCTGTGTATCTTAGAATAGAGGGAACATTTTATATAGGAATTGGAATATTATTTATGCTGTATGGCTATTACAGGGCAATCAATAAGCCGATGATGTCAGTTGTGCTTACAGTGATATCACTTGGAACAAGAGTTGTGCTTGCATACACTTTATCTGGAATATCAGCAATCGGGGTTATTGGAATTTGGGTGGCTATTCCTATCGGCTGGTTCTTAGCAGATGCGGCAGGGATTATTTATTACATTTTTAAAGCAGGTAAAAGCCACATATAAGTGTGACATAAGCGTGGCAGAAATGTGAGCGGAAATGGAGAAGAATAATGAGCAGGATATTAGTTGTTGAGGATGATGAGGTATTACGAAATGAGCTTATTGAACTTTTGCGTAATGAAGGATATGAGGCAGAATATATAAGTACATTTTCAGATACGGCAGGACAGATTATAAAATCAAAGCCAGATCTTGTGCTTCTGGATATTAACATTCCAGAGCTTAATGGAGAGCTTGTATTAAGAAAGTTAAGAAAAGAGGCGGATATACCGGTAATTATGGTGACGAGTAGAACATCAGAGAGTGATGAGGTGCTGTCAATGAGCTATGGGGCAGATGATTATATAACCAAGCCATATAACCCGACAATACTTATGCTTAGAATATCAGCTGTAATAAAGAGGACAAGAAAGCAGGACAGCAGTGAGGAAGATACAGGTGAGAAGGGAATATACCAGTATAGGGAAGCAGCTGTTAATACTGCGAAAGGAACATTAAGCCGTGGGGAGAAAGAGCTCGTGCTTACCAAGAATGAGATGATAATATTCTTAAGTCTGCTTAACAATATAGGAAAGATTGTATCAAGAGATGAACTTATGACGGCACTGTGGGATAACGAGGAATATATTAATGATAATGCACTCACTGTTAATATAAGCAGGTTAAGAGCGAAGCTTTCGGATTTCGGATACGAAGATGCGATAGAAACAAGAAAGAAACAGGGGTATTGTCTTGTATGAAATTAAAAGAATATATAAAAGATGAGTTGTTTAAAATTATACTTATTATTGTATATATAATACTTATATGTGGGCTTCTGTGTGCATTTAACTTCGGAGTACAGATGGCGGCACTTATGGCTGTACTTGCAGCCATATTTTTTATTATAATGTTCATATGGGATTTTTGCAGAAAACGGAATTTCTATAACAGTCTTATTGATAATACACAGAGGATTGATAAGAAATATCTTGTTATTGAAACACTGGATGAGCCGGAATTCTATGAGGGAAACCTTGTGTATACAGCGATGTATGACATTAATAAATCTATGATTGAGCATATTAACCAGTACGAGAGGGGACAGCAGGATTTTAAAGATTTCATAGAAATGTGGGTTCACGAGATAAAGCTTCCAATAGCAAGCCTTACGCTTATGTGCCACAATGACAAAGAGCATATAGATAAGAAATTTATTACACAGCTTAACAGGCTTGATGATTATGCAGACAAGGTACTTTATTATGTGAGGTCAGAAAATGCAGAGAAAGACTACTCATTTGGAAAAGTTAATCTCAAAACAATTATTAACAAGACAGCAGTTAAGAATAAAGACATAATATTAAGCAACAACATAAGTCTTAATGTCCACGACATAGATACTTATGTTAATACTGATGCCAAATGGCTTGAATTCATAGTCAACCAGATTATAAGCAACAGTATTAAATACAAAAAGACATCAGGAGAGGCTTATATCGAAGTATATTCAGAGCAAAGACAGGACAGTGGCACAGACAAAGTGGGGCAGGCTGTGCTTCATATAAAGGATAACGGAATTGGAATACCAGCTAAAGATATAGATAAAGTATTCATTAAATCTTATACAGGTTCTAACGGAAGAAATAACGCCAAATCAACAGGAATGGGCTTGTATATTGCTAAAAATATGTGTGGCAAGCTTGGACATAATATAGAGATAAAGTCAATTGAGGGAGAATATACAGAGGTTGAAATAATATTTTACGGGGACAGTTATTACAACCCGGTTAATATTGAAAAGACTGATATTACACAAAGTTGATATTATAGAAAACTGATATTTAAAAAGTTAATATTATAGAAAGCTAATATTACAAAAATGTAACATTGCGTAATATTAGAATTACGACAGATAACAAAATCCTTATTACAATGTAGAGGAAGTCAAGTGATTGGCAGATATGAGCCTTAGAGGTTTCGTATACAGAAATGGAGGATTTTATATGAGTGAGAATATTTTGAGAATTCAAAATGTAGAGAAATACTATGGCAGCAGGAATAACCTGACTAAAGCGATAGATGACATATCGTTTGATGTAAATAAGGGTGAATTCGTTGCTATTATGGGTGCTTCGGGAAGCGGTAAGACAACACTTCTTAACTGCATATCTACAATTGATAAGGTTACAAGTGGCAATATATATGTAGACGGCAATAATATCACACAGCTTAAAGGAAGTGCTCTTAACAGATTCAGAAGAGATAAGCTGGGATTTATATTTCAGGATTTTAATCTTCTGGACACACTTACAGCATATGAGAATATTGCACTTGCATTGTCAATCAGAAATGATTCTCCTGAGATAATTGACAGGGCAGTAAAAAATGTAGCAGAACAGCTTGATATAACAGAGATATTAAATAAATATCCCTACCAGATGTCAGGTGGACAGAAACAGAGAGTTGCTTCTGCAAGGGCAATTATAACAAGTCCAAGTCTGGTGCTTGCCGATGAGCCGACAGGAGCTCTTGACTCAAGAGCTGCTAAGCTTCTTCTTGAAAGGTTTAATATGCTTAACAGGGAATTGCAGGCGACAATACTTATGGTAACACACGACTCATTTACTGCAAGTTATGCAAGCAGAATTATATTTATCAAGGACGGTAAGATATTCCACGAGCTTAACCGTGGTGATGATGACAGGAAGACCTTATTTAACAAGATAATAGATGTTGTTTCATTATTGGGAGGTGACGCGGGCGATGCTCTTTAAACTATCATTTTCTAATATGAAAAAAAGCCTGAAGGATTATGCGGTATATTTCTTCACGATTAATACTCGGTGTTGTGATATTTTATCTTTTTAATGCAATCGAAACACAGACAACTATGCTTAAAATATCAGAAGACACAAGAGAGATAGTAAAGCTTATTAATACAACACTTTCGGGAGTAAGTGTATTTGTTGCATTTATACTTGGATTTCTTGTTATATATGCAAGTAATTTCCTTATGAAGAAGAGAAAAAATGGAATTTGCATTATAACATTCTTCTTGGAATGGGAAAAAGGAAAATATCACTTATACTGTTTCTTGAAACACTGATTATAGGTGTTATATCGTTAGGAATAGGACTTGTGGCAGGAATAGGACTTTCACAGGTTACAAGTATATTTGTTGCCAATATGTTTGGGGTTAACATTGAGAAATACAGATTTGTATTTTCTCAGCAGGCATTTGTAAAGACATTGATATATTTTGCAATTATATATGTTATCGTAATACTCTTTAATATGTTCTGCATTAACAAATATAAGCTTATAGACCTTCTTACAGGAAGCAGAAAGGCAGAAAAAGCAACTAACAAAAATCCATATATATGTGCAGTTGTATGGATAATATCAGTTGTACTGCTTGCATTTGCCTACTATAAGGTATCAGATAGCAGGAATCTTGAGTTAGTTACTGACCTTGCCAAATATATAGTAATGGGCTGTGCTGGAACATTTTTATTCTTCTGGTCATTATCAGGAATTATGTTCTCAGCAGTACATTCTATGAAAAAGGTGTACTATAAGGGGCTTAACAGCTTTGTGTTCCGTCAGATGAGCAGCCGTATGAACAGCAACGTGTTCGCAATGACAGTTATATGCCTTATGATGTTTATAACAATATGCGTATTATCAAGCGGACTTACAGTGCGTAATTCACTTGTACACAATATTGATATGCTATCACCAGCAGATGTGCAGATAGAGAAGGAACTTTATTCAGATGATGAGGCAGAATTGATTAAAGATTATTATAAGAGAAAAGATATTGACCTTGAAGATATTCTTAAAGATATAGTAGACGTGTATGTATACAATACAAGTGAACTTACAATTAATGATACTTTAGGAAATACAGAAGCAGCGAAGGCTAATAATCCGGATATCGCAGATAATATTGATTCATCATATTTTGATGCATATTATTCTGAAGATATTATGAAACTTAGTGATTATAACAAGGTGGCAGCTCTGTATGGTAATGAACAATACAGTCTTAGTTCTGATGAATATATAATTGTTGCAGACTTTAAGTCGATGGCAGAAGTGCGAAACAAAGCCTTAGATAAGGGAGTAAAGATTGCTTTAAATGGGGAATTGTTAAAGCCAAAATATAATCGTTGTTCGGATGGTTTTGTCCAGATGTCATCTAACCATATAAATATAGGAATTGTGGTTGTGCCAGACGAAGTACTTGAAACAATGCTTCCAACAGGTGAATATTATATTGGTAATTATAATATACCAGAGGGTGATGAACGTGAGGCAGTTGATAAAAAAGATTGTAAAGATAGCGAATGGTGCTGGTAAAGAAGGTATTATAATGGATATTAATACGCTTATTTCAGTAAAAGAGAATTCAATGGGACTTGGTGCTATGATAGCATTTATAGCATTGTACATTGGACTTATATTCCTTATATCCGGAGCAGCAATACTTGCATTAAAAGAACTGTCAGAAAGTGCCGACAATCTTGGCAGATATAAGATACTTAAAAATCTTGGAACAGACAATAGCAAAATCAATCACGCAGTATTAAAGCAGACAGCGATATTCTTTGGAATACCAATGTCTCTTGCAATAATACACTCAATATTCGGAATGAGGGTAAGCTATATGGTGATGGAACTGCTTGGTACGGAATATATGGTACAGTCAATAATAATGACCGGAGTGTTTATACTTTTGATATATGGAGGGTATTTTGTTATAACTTATAATAGTTGTAAGAATATGATAAAGAATATTTGATTGGGCAATTGGGAGAGAGGAATGTAGGTTGTGAGGGATTGGGGAGAGCTGGCACAGGCAACGGCGACACGCTTGCGCTTAAGTGTCGCTCGCAACGGTACTAAAGTGCTAAAGGACAGCACTTAAGTGCCGGCGGCTCACCATCGTCTTCTTATGCCTGTGCCAGCTCTCCCCAATCTCAATCTACATTATTGGCAGGAATGAGAGAGTTTACTTCTTTGCCAGTAAATATTGTTAAATAAATATAAACATATTGACAGAACAATAGTTAAATGATAATATGCGAAATGCAAATGATTTGCAAATTTAATGCAAATTACAATGCATTTCGCATTTTTTATAAAAAAGGGAAGTCATTAAAGTAAATTAGCAATTAATGCCCTCCCTCACAAGAAAGGAGCCGTACACAATGCCTAAAACATACCACACCAAAGCTACCCAGGAAATCGAACAATATCTTTCACTCCAGAAAGACAAGAGCTTCTGCGTGGCTGACGTATATCATTACCTTGAAAGCAACAATGTAGATGTAAACCAGTCAACAGTGTACCGTACGCTCGACAGAATGACAGATAATGGAGTGCTTGTGCGTTTTAAGACAGCAAGCAGTGGTAATTATTATTATAGAATATCAGATGAACATAATAATTGTGATGCACATCTTCATATGCAGTGTCGTAAGTGTGGAAAGGTTATGCACCTTGACTGTGCATTTATGGACGAAATAAGAAAAAATCTTATGAAACAATATGGATTTACACTTGAATGTAATGGCTCAACTTTAAGCGGTCTTTGCAGGAATTGCAAAGATGAGCAGGGTTAGAATGGAGTAAAGATAATATGCAGAATAAGCATTTTAATATAGATATAAAAATGGCAGGAAAAAGAATAAAAGCATTATTTATGAGTACTGTTCTTCTGATTGGTACATTTTCAATGCTGTTATTAACAGGCTGTTCATCAGATACAGGGTATGATGATGACAGGATAAGCATTGTGTGTACAACATTCCCACAGTACGACTGGCTAAGTCAGATAATAGGTGATAATTCCGATAAATTCAGGCTGACACTTCTTATTAATGGTGGAGTGGATTTACACAGTTACCAGCCTTCAGCTAAGGATATGACTAAGATTTCATCAGCAGACGTGTTTGTGTATGTCGGAGGCGAGTCTGATGCGTGGGTTCTTGATGCGGTAAGGGAAAACTAAGAATAATGATATGATAAAAAGTCAATATGATGGAGCTTATAAGCGACAGGACTAAAGAGGAAGAGGTAATAGAAGGTATGCAGGAGAGCCGTTTCCAGTTCAGGCATACACACACACATTCCCATAGTGCAGACGATCACAGTGATGACCACGCAGATGAGCATAGTGATGACCATACAGCAGATGACCACGCAGATGAATATACGGCAGGTGACCATAGCGAAGATAATTACGCAGACGACCACAGTTTGGAGGCAGGGCACAGTCACACAGACGAGGATATTGAATATGACGAGCATATATGGCTTTCATTAAAAAATTGCGGCTGTATTAACACAGTATCTTGCGGATATAGTCAAGGATTTGGATAAAGATAATTCGCAGTTATACCAGGATAACGCTGATGCGTATATAAATAAGCTTGCTGGACTTGACAGTGATTATGAAAATGTATGTGAGAATTCAAGGCTTAAGACAGTTATATTTGGCGACAGATTTCCATTCAGGTATCTTGTTGATGATTACGGAATTGATTATTATGCCGCATTTGCAGGCTGTTCAGCAGAAACAGAGGCAAGTTTTAAGACAGTTACATTCCTTTCTGGCAAGATAGACGAGATAGGAACAGGAAGCATACTTGTAATTGATGGTTCCGATAAAAGAAT
>ENA-OPYX01001803-OPYX01001803.1-human-gut-metagenome-genome-assembly--contig:-NODE-1803-length-10653-cov-3.676800_pt1 | contig 10653 bp, 13 predicted proteins | sample MGYA00242639_ERZ504486 | MGnify/ENA primary metagenome ERZ504486 (study PRJEB26092, sample SAMD00036296) | human gut metagenome | host: Homo sapiens | study: EMG produced TPA metagenomics assembly of... | reverse complement strand
TAGTTCTCCCATTATAATTTCAAATAGAAAAAATACATTATCCGGCTTTTGAGCTCCATTCTTTATGACTAGCAGATAAATAATAACGGATGGACTAATCAGAAAAAATAAAAAGATGATAGACAATCATCCAAAGAAATTTACACCACCGCCACTTATCATATTTCACAGCTTCGCTTTAAAAAAAGCTAATGCAATAAACAAGCTAAACAGAATCAAAGCATATATCTCAATGAACTTTTCAATCCCTGTTAACACTCTTGCCGAACGAGCAATTAGACAAACAGCAACAACCATTCCTCCTGTGATTTGTATTGTGTCTTTCCATGTTGGTTTTCCATTGCTGCATTTTCTAACAACTGATTACCATATTTCGAAATTTTTTTAATCTGATTTATAAATTCTAAAAGCATCTTCCCTTCTTTTCCCTACAATCTTTTTTATAAAAAAATGCATCTATTACCATCTTTTTTCCCTGTTACACAAACGTATGGTTATGTTCTGCTCGCTATTTTCATGATTTACATGGAATTTCTGCCTCATCGGCATAGAGAGCTCGCCGAGACTGAACACAAACTTCACCGGAGCTTCCCGGGCAAACAGCAGTTAAATGGTATTCCCATTGACATCCATATCCACCATACACACTCAACTGTCGGATTACTCATAACCTTATCGAATATTACATATTCAATATTATTCTTTTCAAGTGCATTTTGACATCGTCAAGTGCACCGCTTAATTTTGCGGATTTTTTGCCTGTAACGATAAGTGCTTTCTTTCCTATTTTGAAAACGTCACTGTTTTCTCTGACACAATTCTTTCCCACAATAACCTTTGTAGGCATATAAAATCCCAAATTCATATTTTCACAACCTCACATTCTCAAGCAACAAAAGCAAGCTATTTTGTTGTATAGCTTGCTTTAATTCTTATTTCTTCAATTCTCTTATTTCTTCTCCAAGGAAGCAGAAACCAAAGTAACCCTTTGCCTGAATTTTATCAAGGAATTTAGACAATTTCTTTGGCTTTTCATAGATTACAACATCATAATCCTTACGCAGTTTTTCTGCCTCTTCTATTGCATTTACAACGTCTGCTTTATCGTGAAGCAAAGCAATTCTCTTTTTAGTATCGGGAATTGTATATCCAGCCTCTGTAAGAAGTGAGAAAATTCTTTCAAAACCTATTGAAAAACCTACCGCAGGAATATTTTCACCCGTAAATTTACCGATTAAGTTATCGTAACGACCGCCGCCGGCAATAGAGCCTTTAAACTTATCGCTTACGATTTCAAAAACAGTACCTGTATAATATCCCTGACCTCTTACAAGCGAAATATCGAACTTAATCTTATACGCACCGTCCGAAAGTTTTTCAACGGCATTAATTATTGTTTCAATACTTTCGGCAGATTCTTCACCGCAAACATCTTTTACGCTTTCAACAGTAAGTGGTTTTGCGATGACTTCACCGAATTTTGCTATAGCACCGCCGTCAAAGCCTTTATCCGTAAGCTCACCGATAACGCCCTCAGCACCGATTTTATCCATTTTATCAAATGTAATACACACGCTGTCAAGCTGACTTTCTTCAAAACCTACGCCTTTAAGCAATGCTCTTAAAATTCTTCTGTCATTGATTTTTACGGTAAAGTCCTTTATATCAAGCGACAAAAGTGCTTTGGCTGTTGTATGAATAAGCTCGATTTCAGAGCTTATAGAAGATGAGCCGATTATATCAATATCACACTGCACAAACTCACGAAGTCTGCCCTTTTGCGGTCTTTCCGCTCTGTACACCTTATCAATCTGTATACACTTTGCAGGAAGAACAAGTTGTTCACGATTATTTGCATAATATCTTGAAAGCGGAAGTGTAAGGTCATATCTAAGTCCCATATCACAAAGCTTATTTGTATCACCGCTGTCCATTGCTTTCTTTAGCTTATCTCCACGCTTTAAAATTTTAAATATCAAATTAAGATTATCACCGCCGTCACTCTTATCAAGATTTTCAATATCTTCAACTGCAGGCGTCATAATACGTTCAAAGCCGGCATCCTGATATGTATTTAAAATTTGATTTTGAAGATAATCTCTAAGTCTGACTTCTTCAGGAAGATAATCATTTGTACCTTTTACTGTTGTGATTTTCATTTTCTATCTCCTTTTGCCATTTTTATCATAAGCTCATATATTTTTTCAAGTGCGTCTACTTTGGCAAGCGGTTTCAAATTTTCCGACATTTCTTTCAATCTCTCCTTATCGCTTACCATAGACATTATTTTATCGTATAATGCGTCAGACGTCAAATCTTTTTCTAAAATTAATTCTGCCGCATTCTTATTTTCAAATTCTCTTGCATTCTGCTCTTGGTGATTACGCACAACATTCGGTGACGGAATAAGTATTGACGGTTTACCGAGTGCAGCAATTTCGCTTACGGTTATCGCACCTGCTCTTGATACAACAACGTCTGCCGCCGCCATACACTCCGCCATATTGTCAATATATGACACAATCTTTATGTTATCCGAAAGAGTTATTCCGCTCTCCTTAATTTTATTCATTATTTTATCATAATTTCTGTCACCGGTTCCGAACAGCAATTCGATTTTATTGTCCTTTGATATTCTGTCAAGCATACCTATTACCGTATCATTAATTCTGTCTGCACCCAAACTGCCGCCGAAAATAAGCACAAACGGCTTTTTATACCGAGCTTTTCTCTTGACTTTTTGTAATCGGAATGAAGTATTTCACTTCTGATCGGATTGCCTGTTACAACACATTTTTCCTTATGCTGCATATGATTAATTGTTTCTTCAAAGCTGAGTGCAAGATATGTAACATAATTTGCACTGCCCTTTACGTCATACCCGGATACACATTTTGCTCATGTATAAGCGACGGCACTTTCATTTTCTTTGATGCCATAGTAACAGGGCCGCTTACATATCCGCCCGTACAAACGATACAATCAGGTTTAAATTCCTTTATAATCTTATTGCACTTTCTTCTTGCGGAAATAAGTTTTTTTACCGTTTCAAAATTTCTGAAAATATGCTTTCTGTCAAAGCCTTGTATTTCGATATATTCAATATCATATCCTGCTTTCGGTACAAGTTTTGTTTCAAGTCCCGATTTTGTACCGACAAACAAAGCCTTAAAATCCTTATCCTGTTTAGCTGCATAATCGGCGATTGAAATAGCCGGATTAATATGTCCGCCTGTTCCTCCGCCCGCAAATAATACTCTCATAAATCTTCCTCCACATTAATCTTTTACGGAATGTCTTGATATATTAAGCAATACTCCCATTTCACATAAAAGCGTTATTATCGCCGTACCGCCGTAACTGAAAAACGGCAATGCTACACCTGTATTCGGTACGCTCGATGTTGCAACGGCGATATTAAGTATCGTCTGAATAGCAAGCTGAGCCGCAATACCCACCGCAACAAGTGAGCCGTATGTATCGGGTGCATTCATAGCAATTCTTATTGCTCTTATAATAAGCGCCGCAAAAAGCAAAATTACAACAGCCGCACCGATAAGACCAAGTTCCTCACAAACAATCGCGAATATAAAGTCATTATACGGTTCAGGCAAATACGAATATTTCTGTACACTCTGTCCCAAGCCAAGTCCGAAAATACCGCCCGAGCCAATCGCATAAAGTCCTTGCACAACCTGATAACTTTCGTCACGAATATCCGCAAACGGATTCATAAAACTTGTTACGCGTGCCCATCTTACACCGCTGAGTGCGCGGACGCCGATTAAGCCGATCGGCAAAAGAATAAGTGCTCCGATAAGTACGGGTTTAATCGGTGTACCGCCTGCAATCATAACGCTTACACCGATACCGGCAATAACTATCGCACCGCTAAGGTGTGTTTCCATAAGCATAAGTCCGACAACTATAAGCATAACTCCTATATACGGCAAATTACCCTTAAGATGTTTCAAATTATATTTTCCCGAATCGACAAGTCGTGCAAAATACATTGCTATAACCGGTTTCATAAATTCCGACGGTTGAAGCTGAAGAAACGGAGTATTAAGCCATCTTCTCGAACCGTTCAATTTTACGCCCAAACCCGGTATAAGAACGCAGACCAAAAGTATTGTACATACAATCATAAACTTCGGAACGGTATTTTTATATTTGTTGTAATCAATCCTTGAAATAACCCACATTCCGATAAGTCCCAATATTGCACAAAGGAATTGTTTATTAAAGAAGTAGTACGAATTATTATGTAAAGTATTTCCGGCAGGTGCAGACGCCGAGAGCAGCATTACCAAACCGAATGAAAGCAACAATATTACTATAAACAAAAATGTATAGTCTATCTCTCCCATTCGTGCAAGCTTAACCGGTTTTCCTATTTTAGCACGAGTTGTTCGTCTATTCTGTTTTATAGCTCTTTTAGGATATGCAGTCCCTGCCATATCTAAATCTCCTTCCGATTAATTCGTCTTAAATTGCAAAATATGCAACAGCACAAGTAATTACCGTTACCAATGTAAATACCGCAACGATTTTCTTTTCTTTCCAACCGCACATTTCAAAATGGTGGTGAATAGGGCTCATCTTGAATATTCTTCTTCCCTCACCGTATTTCTTCTTTGTATATTTGAAATATGCAGTCTGCATAATTACAGAAAGTGTTTCCATAAAGTACACAAAACCTATCAATATAAGATGTATAGGCATTTTTAGGTCAATCGCCATAAGTGCAACCGACGCACCCAAGAAAAGTGAGCCTGTATCACCCATAAACACCTTTGCAGGATATTTATTATACCACAAAAAATCCTATCAAACCGCCGATTAATGCCGCTGAAAATACAGTCACGCCATACTCTTTAAATACGATATATGACACAAGCATAAAGAATATTCCAACTATTGTCGTTATACTTGATGCCAAACCGTCAAGTCCGTCTGTAAGATTTACAGCATTTACAACACCTACGACAACGAACATTACGAAACGGTATGTAAAGCCATATCGGCATTATCCATTCAATACTTGTAAACGGTATTTTAATCGCCGTATCAAGCTCGCCTATGAAGTAAAGCACTGCAATATAAATTGCCGCAAGCACAACTTGCATTATGAATTTCTGCGGTGCTGTAAGTCCGAGATTACGTTTTTTTACTACTTTAATGTAATCGTCCACAAAACCGATAACACCGAAGCCGAGTGAAATTACAAACAATACAATACATCTTGCGTATGTCGTGTTAAAATTACCGTTCATTGCAAAAATGACGGTTGTTACAAGTATCGCAATCGCCATTGCAACTATGAACATAATACCGCCCATTGTCGGTGTACCCGATTTTTTCTGGTGCCACTTCGGACCTTCTTCTCTTATTTCCTGACCGAATTTAAGTTTTCTGAGCCACGGAATAAACACAGGTCCGAACACAAGCGTTACAACAAGTGCAACGACAAGTGTAAGCAATGATGACATTAACATTTCTTTTATCAATTCCATTTTTTAATCCTTTTCCTCTCGTTATTTATTTTTAATTGTGTTATATACTTCTTCAAAGTGCATTCCTCTTGACGCCTTTATAAGCACTGCGTCACCGCTCTTGATTTCATCTTTGACATAGTTGCACACTTCAAGAGTTTTATCAAATGACACTATATTTTCTACACCGTTATCCTTTGCACCTTGTGCAAGATATTTCATATTTTCACCGGCTGTTATAAGCAAGTCCACTCCGTTCTCCTTGACAGCCTTACCGAGATTGTAATGTGCGTCTTTTGCAAAATCGCCCATTTCAAGCACGTCGCCCAAAATTGCGACTTTTCTGTTTTTATCTGTATCCGCAAGCACTCCGAGTGCCGCTTTAATCGAATCTGGTGACGCATTATAACAGTCATTGATTATCGTAATACCGTTATATTCTTCAACAGCCAATCTCATTTTTGTAAGTTCAAAACTGCGTATTCCCTCTGCAATCTTATCCATAGGCACATCAAATTCACGTCCTACGCATATTGCCGCAAGTGCATTGTACACATTATGTTTACCCGGAACATTTACTTCAATAGGATATTCGCCGCCGTCAACAACTGCGGTGAATTTAATTCCGTTAAGTCCGTTATTTTCAATATCCTTTGCGTAAACATCATTTTCGGGATTTGTTATACCGTAATATACTACCTTGTATTCACCCATCCCCTTTGTTTTTGAAAGGTAATCGTCATCACCGTTTACTATAAGTGTATTATCCTTTGTAAACAGCTTTGTCATTTCCATTTTCGCCTTGAAAATGCCTTCGCGTGAGCCGAGATTTTCAATATGCGACTGACCGATGTTTGTTATAACCGCAACATCAGGTCTGCCTATATCAGCAAGATGTTCGATTTCACCGAAATGGTTCATTCCCATTTCAAGAACAGCCGCCTCATGTTCTTTTTCAAGTCCGAAAATTGTAATAGGCAAACCTATTTCATTATTGAAGTTGCCCATTGTCTTAAGTGTATTATACTTCTGTGAAAGGACTGATGCAAGCATATCTTTAGTAGTAGTTTTTCCCACACTGCCCGTAACGGAAACAGTCGGAACATTATACTTTTGCTTGTAATACTTTGCAATGTCGCCGAATGCTTTTAATGTATCTTCAACCTTTACGATTGTCTTATCTACTAAAAGCTCGGTATCTCTCTGTGTCAAAACAGCCGAAGCACCAAGGTCGAAAGCCGCCTTTATAAATTCGTGACCGTCAAACTTTTCACCGACAAGCGGCACAAAAAGCACACCTGCCGTAACCTTTCTCGAATCACTGATTACATCGTTAAAAGTTTGGTGTATGTCACCGCTTAAAAGTGTTCCCCCAGTTGCTTTTAATACATCTTCAATCGTCATTGCCTGCATAATAAATTAAATCCTTTCTCTCTTTTTGTCCTATGCTCAAAAATAAGGGCGGTAGTTTTTCAGCCGCCCTTTTCAATTATTTATTAAGGTGTTTATATACAACAACACGTTCGTCAAAGTCGTGTTTCTCTTTACCAATTATCTGATATGTTTCCTGTCCCTTACCCGCAAGAATGATTACATCATCTTTCTTTGCGTGGTCAAGAGCATATGCGATAGCCTCTCGTCTGTCGACTATTACTTTATATTTTCCGTCTGTGCGTTTCATTCCGACTTCTATCTGTTCTATAATAGAAACAGGGTCTTCCGTACGCGGATTGTCTGACGTTATAATACTGTAATCCGAAAGTTTTCCGGCGATTTCACCCATAATCGGTCGCTTCGTATTATCTCTGTCACCGCCGCAGCCGAACAATGTTATAACCTCACCCTTTGCAAAATCTTTAACGGTTTTAATTATATTTTCAAGACCGTCCGGTGTATGTGCATAGTCGATTATAACCGTATAATCGGTATTTGTAGGAACAACCTCAACACGTCCGACAACTCCTGTTGCATTTTCAAGACCTTTGATAATGGTATCCATATCAATACCCATCTGCAATGCCGCACCCATAGCGCATATTGCATTATATACGCTGAACTTGCCCGGAATTACTATATGAACACAATATGTCTTACCGTCATATTCAACATCAAAATCAGCACCCGATGATGAAATTTCAATATTTTTTGCTTTAAGGTCGCAACCGTCCGAAAGACCGACTTTTAATATATCGCAGTCATTGTTTGCAACAATCTTCTTACCGCCGTCGTCGTCAAAATTAACAACACCCTTATCGCTGATTTTAAACAGCTTAGCCTTTGCGTTCAAGTAATTTTCCATAGTCTTATGGAAATCAAGATGGTCACGTGTAAGATTTGTGAACACACCCACGTCAAAGTGACAACCGTGTACTCTTTCAAGTTCAAGTGCGTGACTTGAAACTTCCATTACAACACATTCCGCGTCACTGGCAACCATTTCTGCAAATAGCTGTTGAAGTTCAAGTGCGTTCGGTGTTGTCGGTGTTGTACTTTGCGTAACAAGCACCTTGTCGCCGATAATATTTTGATTTGTACCGATAACACCGATTCTCACACCGGCTGTTTCGATTATACTCTTTATTAAATATGTTATTGTAGTCTTACCGTTTGTACCGGTGATACCGATAAGTTTGAATTTGCTTGACGGATTGCCGTAATACTTACAAGCCATTTCCGCAATTTCAACTCTCGAATTTTCAACATACCAAACAGGTACATCTACATCTATTTTATCTTCGGCAACGATTAGTGACGCACCGTTTTTAACTGCCATTTCTGCATATTTATGTCCGTCCGTTTCAAAGCCTTTGATACATACAAAAACGTTTCCCGGAAGTACGTTTCTTGAATCGTACGCTATTCCGGTTATATCTATATCTTCATGCTCATCAAGCCATTTACTGCCTAATAATTCACTTGCTAACATTTGACATTTCCCCCTGTCCTATTAGTCTGAAGTTACTTGGCGGAATTCCACGCCTATTACTGTTGCAGGTGTAACCTCCTCGCCTGCCGCTATGCTCTGATTTACCGCATACGCACTCGACACTTCACTGTGTCCCGCACCGACAATCTCAAAGTTCAGTCCGCTCATTTCAAGAGTATATTTCGCATTATCCACGGACATTCCTTTAAGATTAGGTACTGTTACCGTATGTGTTTTGTCAATTTCTTCTGTATATAATATTACCGTTGAATCTTCGTTAAGCATTGTACCCGGTTTCGGAAGCTGGTCAACCACCGTATCGCCGTCACCTCTCACCTGAACATTCAGCTTTTTGTCAACAATGGCTTTCTTCGCCTCTGTCAAATCCATTGTTCTAACGTCAGGTATTTCCTGCTTAACGTCAGGTTCTTCATTTTCTGTGTACTGCTTTTCAACACCGAGATAGTTTAGTACATCTTCAATAACTTCACCTGCCAAAGGTGCGGCTATTGTACCGCCGTACTTGTTATCAACCTGCGGTTCGTCAAGCATTATAAGACATACTATTTCCGGATCGTTTGCAGGAGCAAAACCGATAAATGACGCAATACGTTTTTCTTCGTCACGGTTACCTTTTTCCGAAGTACCTGTTTTACCTCCGATACGGCAGCCTTTTACATACGCATTTTTACCTGTTGATGTCGGCAACGATACAACCGATTCAAGAATTTCTCTCATTTGCTGAGATGTTTCTTCCGAAATAACTCGGCTTATAACCTCCGGCTCATACGTTTTCAAAATTCCGTTTGAGTTTCTGATTTCCTTTACAATCTGCGGTTTCATTCTTTCACCGCCGTTGATAACCGCCGAAACGGCTGTTACAAGCTGTATCGGTGTTATTTGGAAACCTTGACCGAATGAACTTGTCGCAATATCGACTTCACTCATTTTATTATGGTAATAAATACTTGACGCCTCACCGACAAGTTCGACGTTTGTCTTTTCGGTAAGACCGAATGCAGTGAAATATTCCATAAATTTCTCATATCCAAGTCTTTCGCCCAATTCCATAAATACAGGGTTACAAGAGTTTCTTACACCCTCTACAAATGTTTGAGCGCCGTGACCGCTCTTGTTTGCACAACCGATTTTTCTGTCGGCAACAATCTTAAATCCCGGACAATAGAATGTTGAATTAAGGTCTACAACGTGTTCTTCCAAAGCCGCCGCCGCAGTAATAATCTTAAATGTCGAGCCCGGTTCATATGTATCCGAAATAACCTTGTTTCTCCACATTTTATTTCTTATTTTCGCAATGGCCTCGTCACTTAAATTATTCGGATCTTCTGTCGGTTTCGGTGTTGCATCGGGATCGTCACCTGTGTCATCTGATGTATCATATCCCAAATCTATCGCATATTTTTCAAACTGGTCAATATCATACGGATTATTTACGTCAAAATCAGGCTTAGTTGCCATTGCAAGTATTTCGCCCGTTTTCGGGTTCATAATAATACCTGCCGCACCCTCTTTAAGCTTGTTTTCCGTAACCGCTTCTTCAAGGTGCTTTTCAAGGAAATGCTGTATTGTTTCATCAATCGTAAGCACAACGTCATCACCGTTTTGAGAACTGTTCAAATACTCATTTTGTTGGTCTTTAAGTGTTGTACCCTTTGCCGACTGATTAGTTTCTATACTTCCGTTACGCCCCATAAGCTCATCATCGAAAGTAAGTTCAATTCCCTGCAAACCGTTATTGTCATATCCCGTAAATCCCAAAATATGCGGTGCAACGTTGAACGGATAATATCTCTTTGAATCATTTTCAAAATATACCCCTTTAAATGCTTTTGCAATCGTTGCGTCAACATCTGAATCTCTTAATTTCTTTACCGCCTCGGTCTGTTCGTTCGTAAGACGGTTTTTTTATAACTTGGTATCTTGAACTTTTTTGTTATAATCTTAAGGATTTCGTTTTGATCCATATTCAAAACAGGAGCCAATCTTGCGGCGATTACTTCACTGTCACCGTCCGCCTCAATATCCTTAGGATTGCAAATAAGTGTGTTTACCGTTGCACTTTCCGCAAGCACCTTACCGTTACGGTCGTAAATATCTCCTCTTGAAGCTGTAACAATACTGCTGCCCTGCCTGTTGTGCCTTTGCCTTGCTCGAAAGCTCGTCACCTCTTATTATCTGCCAATATGCCACTCGCAAAACAAGCAACGCAAG
>ENA-OPYX01001802-OPYX01001802.1-human-gut-metagenome-genome-assembly--contig:-NODE-1802-length-10658-cov-2.421992_pt1 | contig 10658 bp, 15 predicted proteins | sample MGYA00242639_ERZ504486 | MGnify/ENA primary metagenome ERZ504486 (study PRJEB26092, sample SAMD00036296) | human gut metagenome | host: Homo sapiens | study: EMG produced TPA metagenomics assembly of... | reverse complement strand
CCTGCAGGGAAGAACGGATGGCAAAGCAGGTATCTGTAAGATCAGCGGGAAGCTGGATGGTGAGGACCATCGTGTCACCGACGGGAACCTTGTAGGTGCCCGGAACGGAGATTTCCTGGGGTGGTTCCATCCGGTTTCTGCCAGGTAACGGTACCGGAATAGATCACAGAGGCTGCTGAAGCGTCGGAAGAACGTTCATCTGCACCAAAAATCTGCATAAAAATGAACCAGCCAAGGATGGTGAACATCAGAATATAAAAGAAATATCTTTTTCCCTGGTTAAAGGTTCTGTTTTTCTTTCATGGCAATATGTCTCCTTATAATGGGAAAGGATTAGTTTGTAAATTGAAAAACTCCTTTAGATCGATTATACCAGACCGGAGCGGAAAAATCAGTATAAACAGACATACTGCGCGGATTTATGTGATCAGCATAAATTCTGTGCATCGCGAAGCGTGTTGCTGAGAACGGAGTGAGCAGTAACAACATATCCGATGCATCTGCGCGCAGGATATGGTACAATGGGAGAATGTGGAGTATGATATATGCAAAGCATGATATATGCAGGATAAAGGATCAGAATAAAGAATGAGAGTAAAGCGACAGGAGGAAGAATCATGAGTAAGATCGTAAATATCACATCAAAAGAGGATAAGGATCAGAAGCTGCAGGATATAGCAAATTCACTGGAGGAGCTGAAGGATGTAATGGCTGAAGTGATAGAAGCCTATGAAGAAGAAAATGCGGACAGCCGGAAGATGGACACGTTGACAGAGGCACTGGATGCGCTTGAGGACGCTTATGAGGCCGTTAACGATGTGCTGCTGGAGGAAATCTGATCATGCAGTATAAGGTTCTGAAGATAGAAGAAGACATGGATTTCGGCTGTGAAGAGCGACAACCAGGTGAAGCACTTATGTCAATAGTGCTGATAGAAGATGAAAATGGAAATGAAACAAGTCTGCGGCATGATGACGGCCTCCTGTATGAAAGAGATATCAATGAGGGAGATCTTGTTACCATGGACGGGCAGCATCAGCTGTGGAAATTGTAAAACAGAAAGGGACGTGCATCATTGAAGAAAAAGCATTTAAAGCAGCGTTTCCGTACACCTTGCCTATCTGTGTAGGATTTCTTTTTCTGGGGACGTCCTATGGATTTATGATGCGCAGTAAAGGATTTTCCTTTGTATATCCGTTATGTATGAGCTTTTTCATTTATGCGGGCTCTATGGAGTTTGTTACAGCGAATCTGCTGCTGTCAGCCTTTGATCCGGTGTATGCATTTTTCCTGACACTGATGGTAAATGTGAGGCATTTATTCTATGGGCTCTCCATGCTGGAGAAATATAAAAATACCGGATGGAAAAAGTTTTATCTTATTTTTGGAATGTGTGATGAGTCATTTACTGTGAACTGCACGGTAGATCCACCGGAAGGAAAGGAACCGCCGGCTGTGATCACCTATCTGGGAAAAGTGCTGCTTAGTTAGGCAGAAATATATGAAAAACAGAAAATGAAAAGTCAAGGCAGGATACGATAACCGTATCCTGTTTTTTTGACTGCAGCAGTAATTTATGAAAATGCTGTAGAACAGATAAGCAGGCGCAGGAGTGTGAAAGTATAATTAGCCGTGAAAAGAAGCGGGCGATCGCGAAAATGAGCGTGTCCGCAGAGCGAGCACAGATGTATTTCTTTACTCCTGGAAAATATAGAGAAAATACGACGGAATCAGCGGGATCCGTAATCTGCTCACTTGTCTGTGAATCTGATTGCACAGGTTTAAAAGACTCAGCGTAGCTGGAAGTAATAAGCGGTGTGTGTGGATTGGTGTGTTATGAAAATAACAAAAATGAGTAACTTTTGCTCTCGTAATGGAATAAAAAACGACAAGACACTATGCGATTTTACGGCTGTAAATGCATGTGTTTCAAGAGTTTATATAAGAAACATGAAATACCATGAAATGTGAATAAATTAACACATAATTTTGAAAAATATACTCAAAATATAACCATGCTATATTGACAAAATTTAAAATAAATGATAATATGTGACCATAACAAAACGAGAATGACTAAAAATTTTATGAAGTTAAGAATAAAAAGGCAAGCACGAAAGGAGTATCTTAAAATGGCTGAGATCAAAAAAATGGGTTACTGTGTAAACGGTGAGTGGAAAGAGTCAAAGGCAGAGAAATACATGGATGTTACAGATTCCAGTACAGGTGAGGTGATCGCGCAGGTTCCCTGCTGTACACCGGATGAGGTAGAAGAGGCGATCGCTTCCGCACAGGCTGCATTCCCGGAGTGGTCCTCACTTTCACTGGCTAAGAGACAGCAGTACATGTTCAGATGGAGAGATGTTCTTTATGCTCATAAGGAAGAGCTTTCCGTACTTTGTGCAAAAGAGCTCGGAAAGAACATCAAAGAGGCAAGAGGAGATGTTCAGAAAGCAATTGAGCCTACAGAAGAGGCATGTGCACTTCCGACAATGATCCAGGGTGATGCTGCAATGCAGGTAACTACAGGATATGATACAGCTACATATCGCAAACCACTTGGAGTAACTGCTGGTATTGTTCCGATGAACTTCCCGGCAATGATCCCATGGGGCTGGATGGTTCCGCTTTCCATTGCATGTGGAAATACAGTAGTACTGAAAGCAAGCTCTCAGACACCACTTACAGCTATGAGGATCATGGAGCTTTTCTACACAGAGGGCGGATTCCCGAAGGGTGTTGTAAACCTTGTGACCTGCAGCCGTGTAGAGGCTGATATCCTTCTTACAGATGAGAGAGTAAAGGCTGTTACATTCGTAGGAACAACAGGTGTTGGCAAACAGGTATATTCCAAAGCCGCAGCTCATGGCAAACGAGTTCAGGCACAGTGTGAGGCAAAGAACCATGCACTTGTACTTGAGGACTGCAACCTTGAGGCTACTGTTAACGCGATCATCAACTCCACATACGGATGCGCAGGTATGAGATGTATGGCTCTTCCGGTTGTATGTGTACAGGAGAGCATTGCAGACGAGTTTGTTTCACTTCTTAAGAAAAAAGCAGAGGCTATGAAGCTTGGCTGTGCATATGATGAAGATACTGATCTCGGACCGGTTGTAAATGCAGGCCACAAGGAGAAAATCTGCAACTGGATCCAGAAGGGTATCGATGAGGGTGCAGAGCTTGTACTTGACGGACGTAATGCAGTAGTTCCGGGATATGAGAACGGATTCTTCGTAGGACCGACAATTCTTGATCATGTAACACCTGAGATGACAGTTGGAAACCGTGAGATCTTCGGACCGGTAACCTGTATCAAACGAGTAAAGGATTACGAGGAAGGCATCGCAGTCATGAATGCCAATCCATTTGCAAACGGTTCCTGTATCTTTACACAGAGCGGATATTACAGCCGTAAATTCGCTATGGAGACAGATGGCGGTATGGTAGGAATCAATGTAGGCATCCCGGTTCCGACAGCATACTTCCCATTCTCCGGAAACAAGGATTCCTTCTTTGGTGATACTGCATGTTCTCGGAAAAGACGGCTATCGTTTCTTTACAAGAGCAAAAACAGTTACAACACAACTGGTTCGATGAAGCCGCCGGAAAGAGAAAGGTCGGCACATGGGAAGGAAGTACTGAGGCTTAAGAAAGCTTTATAAATAAATTTATGACACTGTAAGGCAGATCGGGTAAGATCTGCCTTTCAGATAAAATCCTCTAATGAAATGAGCATATTCAAAAACGGTGCATCTGCTGGATTTCCGGCAGATGCACCGTTTTTTAGGGGCCAATATCCGATTTAATCGATCGTCATAACACGGATGCCGTGCTCCTGGCAGAAGCTGTCGTATTCTTCAGGAAGTGACTGGTCGGTTACGATGGCGTCAAGCTTTTCCATTGAAGAATAGGTCATAAGTGAGATCCGGCCGAATTTGGAATGGTCTGCAAGAAGGATCATGCTGTTGGCATTCTCTGCAATGGCTTTTTTGGTGATGTATTCCTCGGCGCTGGCATTGGTAAGTCCGCTCTTCATGGTTACACCTGTGCAGGCCATAAAAGCCATGGAAATGTTATAAGTCTGCAGATAATCATTGATATCCGGTCCTGTGAAGGACAGGGTTTTGCGGTTCAGTTTTCCGGGAACGGAAATGACATCCAGGTTCGGATAGGATGCTGCCTTGTTGAAGATAAGCAGGCTGTTGGTCAGGATTGTGCAGTGCTTATCCGCAATAAAATCAACCAGGTTCAGGCACGTTGTGCCGGTATCGATATAAATGGTGTCGTCTTCGGCCACAAGCTCTGCGGCGCGGCGGCAGATTTCTTTCTTTTCTTCTGGAAAACGTCCGCCACGCTCTTCATAAGACAGAAGGGGGAGTGTCTGTGGAGTCTCAAGTGCTGCGACACCGCCATATACTTTCATGATACTGCCACGTTTCAGAAGGATGTCGACATCTCTTCTGATGGTGTTTTTGGATACGTTGAATTTCTCACATAATGTATCGAGAGAAGCGTTCTTATGCTCCAGCACATATTCTTCGATCATGTCCAGTCGCTGTGATTTCATAGAGGTCTACCTTCTTTCTGTTGGTTAAGTCTTGGTTATATTTTATCATAAAAGAAAGTAGAGATAAAGTGCTTTTATGAGAACATACCAAAAATTATTTTCCCCCAAAAATATCTTGACGGAATTCTTATTTGAATGTAATATGAAAACGGTTTTCAAATTCAAATCTGCCATGTAAGGTGCAGTTGATAGAAGAGAGTAGGAATATAATGGAAGAAAAAATGAAATACAGCACCAGGCAGCAGAAAATAATTCTGGAATGCCTGCAGGAATATGGAGATACATTTTATACCATAGATCAATTTATGGAGCTCCTTCATGGAAAAGAGATCCAGATTGGAAGGACAACGGTATACAGAGGACTGGAACGGCTGCAGAAGGAGGGAGCAGTGCTGAAGGTTCCGTCTGTGGAGGGAGCGCCTGCCCAGTATCGTTTTATACGTGACGAGGAACGGAAGAATTACGGTAAGCTTGTGTGTCTTGAATGTGGGCATACGATTCCTCTGCAGTGTGGATGTATCGATCATTTTGTGGGACATGTGCTGGATGAACACGGATTTGAGATCGATCAGAGCCGGACGATCTTTTATGGATATTGTGACAGCTGCAGGAGGCTTAAAAAATGAATGTTAACAGAGGGAAGATGACAGCGGCAGCAGTTCTGGCGGTGACGCTTTTTATTGCGGGCGGTGTGACCAGATATGGCTTGCACAGGGCCGGAACGGTGGGACAGCCATTTATGGAGGATGGCCGACTGAAGGTGATGGCCAGCTTTTATCCCATGTATGATTTTGCCCGGAAGGTAGGGGGTGACAGGATTCAGGTAAAGGATATGGTTCCGGCGGGAACGGAGCCTCATGACTGGGAGCCGGCGGCAACGGATATCCGGAATCTTGAGGATGCAGATGTGTTTGTCTATAATGGCGCGGACCTGGAGCACTGGGCGGAGGATGTACTGGATACTCTGGAGAATCAGGACCTGGTTGTGTCTGAGGCATCGGATGGTGTGGAGCTTCTGGATGGAGGACATGACCATGCTCATGGTGATGAAGGAAAAGATCCTCATGTCTGGCTTGATCCTATGCGTGCAAAGCAGGAAATGAAAAATATCAGGGATGCTTTGGTAAAGGCTGATCCTGAGAACGGCGATTATTATGAAGCAAATTATGAGAAATATGCCGGTGAATTTGATGAGCTGGATCAGGAATTCAGAGATGGTCTGAAAGGTACGAAGAGCCGGGATATCATAGTGGCTCATGAGGCTTTTGGATATCTGTGCAATGCATATGATCTGAAGCAGCTGGCTATCGAAGGGCTGACACCGGATTCAGAGCCTGATCCTGCCAAGATGCAGGAAGTGATCGAGTATGCGAAAAAATACGACATCCATACCATATTTTTTGAAGAGCTGGCAAGTCCCAAGGTTGCTAAGACAGTGGCGAAGGAAGTGGATGCGGTGACTGCTGTGCTGAATCCGATCGAGGGATTAAGTGAGGAGGATATAGAGGCCGGAGAGGATTATTTTTCTGTGATGAGGAAGAATCTGGAGGCGCTCAGGAAGGCATTGAACTGAAGGTGCAGGACAGAAGCTGTAACAAAAAAGGAGAAATTATGGGAATTTTGATAGAGAATCTTTCGTTTCACTATACAGGGACACCTGTGCTGGATCAGGTGAACCTGGAGGTGAAGGATGGCGATTATGCCATCCTTACCGGTGAAAACGGAAGTGGAAAAAGTACATTTCTGAAGCTTCTTCTGGGTGAACTGAAGGCTCAGGAGGGAAGTATTACCGTAAATGGAAAAGATATTTCTGCCACATTCGGAAAGGGAGATCTGGGATATGTTCCACAGAACAGTATCAGCAGAAACCAGAATTTTCCGGCGACTGTGGAAGAGATCATGATGACAGGCGTGTATTCCTCTTCCTGGAAGGCACGTTTCCGGGCAAAAAAAGAGATCCCGCGCTTGAAAGCCGCACTTGCGGAGATGGAAATGGAAGAGTTCTGGAAAAGAAGGATCGGAGATCTTTCCGGCGGACAGCAGCAGAGGGTTATGCTGGCACGTGCACTGGCAGGAAAACCGAAGATCCTGATCCTGGATGAGCCTACTACAGGAATGGATATGGCTTCTGTGAAAACACTTGCAGAAGTTCTGAAGAATCGGAATGAGGAACAGGGGCTGACGATCCTTATGGTTACTCATGGAAATTCCGGTGAGTTTAAAGGAGCAAACCGGTTTTTTAAAGCGGAAGAGGGGAGGATCGACGAAGTATGAGTATTTTACAGTATGGATTTATGCAGAGGGCTTTTCTCGTGGGAATCCTTCTGGCTGTGATCACGCCCTGCATCGGGATCACCATTGTTCTGAAACGGATGTCCATGATCGGAGATGCGCTTTCCCATTCTTCGCTGGCCGGTGTTGTACTGGGATTGATACTGGGAGTGAATCCAGTAGCCGGTGCAGTAGTGATGTGCATTGTAGCTGCTCTTGGAATTGAGCTATCCGCAAAAAAATCCCGCGTTATTCGGAGGTAGCGATCTCCATCGTCATGTCTGCCGGGATCGGACTGGCCGGTGTGCTGTCCGGCTTTGTGGAAAACGGTGCCAGTCTGAACAGCTTTTTGTTTGGAAGTATTGTGTCCATCAGTGAAGGAGAGCTGGCGCTGGTGGTTGTGATCAGTGTGCTGGTACTGGCAGCAGTGCTGTTTTTTTACAGGGAACTGTTTTATATCGGATTTGATGAAAATGCGGCAAGGATATCCGGTGTTTCCGTGCGAATATTAATTTTCTTTTTAGCTATTCTGACGGCTCTGACAGTTTCCATTGCGTCCCGTACAGTAGGAACCCTGATCGTTTCCTCCATGCTGGTAGTTCCGGTGGCGTGTGGCATGCAGATGGCAAAAAGCTATAAGGGTACACTGATCTGTGCCAGTTATCGTGGCGGTATGTACCACCATTGCCGGACTGTTTCTTTCCTATTACGCCGGACTGAAACCAGGCGGAATGATCGTTCTTCTTGAGGTTGCGTGGTTGTAGTTGTGATGACAGTGAAAAGTTTTAACAAATAAAACACATTTTTCCCACAAAGTAAACACAATTAACCCATATACTTTGAAGCATCAAAAGAAAGCGGAGAAGAAATTTTTTCCAGGGAGGACTTAACCATGAACAATAATAGAAAATTAAAAATAAAGAAACTTGTTAAAAAAGGTGCAACCATCAGCCTGTGTGCAGTACTTGCCGGTGGCATTGGTGTTGGCGCATATGAAGGTATAAATTATTTCTCCGGTGCGCAGTCCGTACAGGCAGCAACCGACAGCTCCGAGAATCTGACTCTTATGAAGTCTGATAAAAAATCAAATAAAGACAGCGAAGATACAAAGGATACAAAATCTTCCGATACAAAGGGCAGTCTGGATGTATCAGATGTTGCTGAGGAGGCAATGCCTTCTGTAGTTGCCATCACAACCAAGTCAGTTCAGGAGGTGCAGGATTATTACAGCATGTTTGGTTCTCAGTACGCGCCGAGCCAGGAGCAGGAAGTTGAGGGAAGCGGTTCCGGTATTATCATCGGAAAAACAGATTCTGAGCTGCTGATCGCCACAAACTATCATGTTGTGGATGGGGCAGATACCTTGTCAGTTGCTTTTGCAGATGGTAATGCTTATGAGGCTACGGTAAAGGGATTTGATGAAAACGAGGATCTTGCAGTTGTTTCTGTTGCAACGAAGGATGTTTCTGATGATACAATGGATGCAATTGCTGTTGCAAAGATCGGAAGCTCTGATGATCTGAAGATCGGTGAGCAGGTTGTTGCCATTGGTAATGCACTTGGTTATGGCCAGTCTGTTACTACCGGTATTGTCAGTGCAAAGAACCGTAAGACAGATGCATCAGGCCAGATCGAGTCTGGTGATTCTACAGATAACAGCAGCAGTATCAACAAGGGCGTGAACCTGATCCAGACAGATGCGGCTATCAATCCCGGTAACAGTGGCGGTGCGCTTCTGAATATGGATGGTGAGGTTGTTGGTATTAACTCTTCCAAGCTTGCTTCTACTGAGGTTGAAGGTATGGGTTATGCCATTGCAATTTCTGATGTTGCGGATTCTCTTGAGAACATGATGAATGCCAAGGCAGAGATAAAGTGGATAATCATGGTATTCTTGGTATCACAGGCAGTACGGTAAGTGCTGAGGCTGTACAGATTTATGGTATCCCGCAGGGAGTATTTGTTTCGGAAGTAACCGAGGGCGGCCCTGCCGATGATGCAGGTATTACCAAGAATATGGTCATTACAGAGTTTGAGGTAAAACGATCACCAGTATCGATCAGCTGGTTGAGCTGCTTCAGTATTATGAGCCGAAGGAAAAAATCGATGTGACGGTTGCAGTTCTGGATGGCAATGAGTATAAGGAGAAGACACTTACTGTAAAACTTGGTAAGGATGACAGTTCCAACAAGGATAGCAAGGACAGCTCTGAGGATAGCCAGGATTCCCAGGATGCAGATATCCAGGGAGGACAGGATGACTCCGATCAGGGGGATGCAGATGCATTTGTTGATGATGGAGAAGCCAGCTTGTTCAGAGATTTTGAGCAGAATGGCTTGCATGACTGATCATACAGGGTCTTTTTCATCCCTGTCGTTTGAAAAGAACACCCCGGGCAAGTGGGATATCGCCTGGGGTGTTCTTTTTTTATACAGAGAACCGTTTGATCAATGTGGTGGATACTTCGATTTTTACGGAGTGGGGGACGGGGGTTTTGATCTCCCGGATCAGCTGGGCGGCGGCTGTCTGTCCCATGAATTTTCGGGGGACGTCGATGGTGGTGAGGGCGGGGTCTATGACGCGGCCTTCGGAGATGTTGTCGAAGCCTGCGATGGTGATATCTTCGGGAATCTTGTAGCCGCGGAGTTTCAGGGCCTTGATGGCGCCGATGGCGATGAGGTCGTTGTCTGCGAAGTATGCGCCGGCAAGAGGGGTTCCGCTGTCTATGATCTCCAGCATGTCAGAGAAGGCTCCTTCGATGGATGGGGAGAGTTCGTGAATGATGGATTTGGCAGTGGACATTCCGTGTTCGCGTACTGCCCGGTGAAAACCGTGTGTCGTTCGCGGAAGTTAGTGATCCTGTAGGAAGAGCAGAGGTGTCCCGGCTGGCGGCCACAGCGGTCGATGAGGTAGCTGGTGGCCAGGTAGGCTCCCTGTGCGTTGTTGATGAGTACGCAGCTGCAGTCGGCAGAGTCAAAGTAAGAGTCCAGAAGAATGACAGGGACGGAGAGCTGGAGGAATTCATGACATACGGAAGCAGAGACTTCGGTTCCCAGAAGGATGACACCTGCACACTGGGAAATGCGGAGTTCTTCGATATATTTCTGGAGATCATCGATTTTTTCATAAAGCTGGAAGGTTTTCAGATGGTATCCGTTTTTTCGACATTCTTGTTCGATGCCGTCGGTAAGTTCTGAAAAAATAGGTGTGTAATTTAAGATCGCGTTGTGTGCCCGGCAGATGATGCAGTAGATATCTCCGGACGCATTTTTTTTCATGGAAAGCCGGCTGAAATCGTAGCCGGCTTTTTCTGCTTCCCGGATGACCATGGCTCTGGTTTCTGTGCTGACGCCAGGTTTTCCGTTCAGTGCCATGGAGACAGCTGTGGCTGAGAGGTTCAGTCTGGCGGCCAGTTCTTTTGCTGTGATTCCCATAATATAGTTCTCCTTTATCCACGGTAGTGTGTGCTTGAAATTGTTTCAATTATAATCTTTTCCACATGTATTTACAATAATAAAGTGGAAAATAAAGTATAAATAACTTTATTATGTGTATAAATAAAGTGGATTTCAAGATATCATGCAGATAACAAAAGAGAACAGAGCAAATGGATCATATAAGAATAAACGCAAACCAGTAAACCTGGATTCACGAAAGGATGATTCAAAATGGACAAGATCAAAATTGGTTACGCACCAACCAGAAGAAGTATTTCAGCGCACCGGATGCAGTAAATATCGCGGACTTACGCTAAGAGACTTGAGGTAGCTTGGCGTTGATTTCGTAGATATCACAGACATTAATGATGAGGGTCTTC
>ENA-OPYX01001800-OPYX01001800.1-human-gut-metagenome-genome-assembly--contig:-NODE-1800-length-10663-cov-2.349089_pt1 | contig 10663 bp, 10 predicted proteins | sample MGYA00242639_ERZ504486 | MGnify/ENA primary metagenome ERZ504486 (study PRJEB26092, sample SAMD00036296) | human gut metagenome | host: Homo sapiens | study: EMG produced TPA metagenomics assembly of... | reverse complement strand
GCGGATCAGCTCGTCGCCCTGGTTTTTCTACGATATTATATGGAAACATGATTTGTCTCCACCCAGTCCAGATTCAGTGCGCGTTCAAAAACAGCTGTAGAATGTGCAGTCAGACCGATATGACCAATTTTTACCGGCTGCTTTCGCCTCCAATAAAGCCTCCAGAGCACCGCCCTCACCTATAACAGTGTCCAGCTGTTCCATGCTTGGGTTGTGTACCTGATACAGGTCAATGTGATTGGTTCGAAGATTGCCAAGGCTCTTCTCAATGTCTGCTGCCATGGTCTCTCTGGTTCTTGCCATACTCTTGGTGGCAATTACAAATTTGTCACGAATTCCTTCAAGGGCATAACCAAGATACTCCTCGCTGACCGTATAGCCTCTGGCTGTATCGATATAATTCACACCCTCTTCTGCCAGCTGCTTCATTAATTTCTTAGTACCTTCCGCGTCAATTCTCTGGATGGGAATTTCCGCCAAATCCCATACGAGAAATCTTAAGACCGGTTTTTCCAAGTGTTGTATATTTCATTTGTGCTCCTCCTTATTTTTGGTATACAATAATTTATAAAATGTGTCTGAAATTAACAAAATGTGCCACCGGCATACGCCGATGGCACATAAATAAACAGCTTATGCGATTTAGAACGGATATTCGCAATCCGCTTCCGCTACTTGCTCATAAATAAATAACTGTTCCGCAGTTATTCTAGCGGATATTCGCAATCCGCTTCCGCTACTTGCTCATAAATAAATAACTGCTCCGCAGTTATTTATTTATACTCGTGACAGGTACTCGCCTGTTCTGGTGTCGATTTTCAGCTTGTCGCCCTGGTTAACGAACAGCGGAACCATTACCTGTGCTCCTGTCTCAACGATAGCCGGTTTGGTAGCACCCTGAGCTGTATTTCCAGCGAATCCTGGCTCTGTCTCTGTAACTACAAGCTCAACGAATAACGGAGGCTCAATAGCGAATACATTGCCATTGTGAGAACAGATCTTAACCATCTCATTCTCTTTTACAAATTTAAGAGAATCGCCAACCTGCTCTTCTGTAAGACCAACCTGGTCAAATGTCTCTACGTTCATGAAGTAATATAATCCGCCATCGCTGTAGAGATACTGCATATCAACACGCTCGATACGTGCTGTAGGGAATTTCTCTGTAGGACGGAAAGATTTCTCTAACACGGATCCTGTAATAATATTTTTGTATTTGGTTCTAACGAAAGCAGCTCCCTTACCCGGTTTAACGTGCTGGAATTCTACGATCTGACAAACGTTGCCATCAATTTCTACTGTGACACCGTTTCTGAAATCACCTGCTGAAATCATAATTAAATTTTTCCTCCTTATAGTGCTTATGACTAGAAATATTTTATTATATATGTACCATTTTTTCAACTACATTTTTTTCATATGCAGCCAAATTTTCCTGTTTTTCCCATATATTATGGCAAAATACTTTTGTATTCACGGAAGCTGTCCTTCAATTTCCTTGATTAGTTCCTCAAAAGGCTTCACTCCTGTCACAACTTCAATATCTGCAAATTTATGATAAATCGGATCACGCTGTTTCAGAAGCTTTTTGATCTTTTCATCCTGATTTTCGCCTTCCAGAAGAGGATTGCTATTTCCCTCAAGCCTCTTGCGGAGAGTCTCAGCAGACCCCTTCAGGTAAACAACTGTACCCAGCTGCTTAATATACTGCTCATTCTGCTCCTGAACCGGAAGACCTGCGCCAAGAGAAATCACTTTTCTTTCTTTATCTTCAATCAGAGCTTTCACAGTCATAGTTTCCAGAGCACGGTAATATGGCTCTCCAAATTTCTGTAAAATCTCCTTTACGGACATGTTCATCTTCTTAACGATCACCTTGTCCACATCCACAAATGTCAGTCCCAGGTCACTGGACAGACGTTTCCCCACTCTTGTCTTGCCAGAACCCATAAATCCGATCACCACAATATGGTTCATGAATTCTTCTCCTCCTTGGTATAAAATGTAATACAATTTTCTCCAGATAGCGCTTCAGCACGATCTAGGATCTCTTCCTTGGATTGATCGGCTTTACCAGAATATTACGAAGGCCAGCATTCTTTAGCCCCCCCATATTATCCGGTTAAAAAGCTGGTCTCCGATAAAGACCGTATTCCCTGTGTTCGTTCCAAGTCCTCTCCATGGCCCTTTCATAGCCTTTTCTGGACGGCTTGGCAGCCATTTCAATGAACTGAGCGCCTACTGAAGCGGCAAAGGGTTCTACCCTTTTTTTTCCTGTTGTTTGACACCAGACAGCAGGAAAAGCCAATGTCACGAAGCTTCTGAAAAAGCCGGACAGCTTCCGGATCTGCCGGTGCCCCATGAGGAACCAGGGTATTGTCAATATCAAACAAAATCCCCCTGTATCCCTCCTGGTATAGTTTTTCATAGTTGACTACATATGCTGAATCCAGATATTTATCTGGAAAAAAGCGTTCAAACATTCTGTTACATCCTTTAATTCTTTTATTTTCTATGGTAATACAGATTGCGGGAATGATTTTTCAAACAGACTCCGGCAACGCGCTTTGCAATGCACAGAAATCATGTATTCACATGACCTCGCGCCTGTTTTCCAAGAGGTTCTGTCAGGATCCCGTCACCTGCTTAGGTACGCCTGCAGTTCCTCATAATGGTCTTTCATCACATCATAACCATGCTGATAAAACGCCATCAGCTTCTCTTTGTTCGCCTCCGCACGCCCCACAGTGGGAATTTCCGGGCGGATGACAAAATATGTCCTTCCTCTCCCATTTTTCCAGAAGCTCCAAAGTCCGGTTGTAGCTGCGGTAACGATTATATAAAGTGTCAAAATTCCGGTAATGCCGAATGCAGCCACATAAAGCGGAGTGCTCTTTCCCGGTTTCTTCTTGCGGTAACCCATATTTCGGGTAAGGATCACCACGTTCTTTCGATATCCCTTCTCCATGGCATGGATCAGGGGAATCGAATCTGCAATGCCGCCATCCAGATAAGGAACACCGTCAATCTCTACCATGGGACTTACAACGGGAATACTGGAAGAAGCCCTTCCAATATCCATCAGGCGACGTCTGTCATGCTTCTCAGTCATATATTCCGCATCACCAGTCTGGCAGTTGGTCACTACCAGCTCACACTCCGTATCTGACTGAAAAAAAGTATCAAAATCAAACGGAAACAATTCATTTGGATATTTGTCAAACAGCATATCCATGTCAAAAAGCTCATGCTTCTTAAGAGCTTCCTTAGTAGCAATATAGCTGTTTGCCTTATCCTCTATGATCATGCAGTCTCTGGTCCTTCCAGGCTGCCAGGATACATAATCAAGAGCATTGCAGGAACCAGCGGAAACACCCACCACATATGGGAATTTCACCTCTTTTTCCATAAGATAATCCAGAACCCCTGCTGTAAATACTCCCCTGCTTCCCCCGCCCTCCAGGACCAGGGAAGACTGATGCTTCACTGTCATTCTTATTCACGCTCCTTAAGCGGTACGTATACAGCCGGAGCCAGAACGTTCTTGTAAGCCGGACGGATGATCTTGTCTGTATTGATCAGTTCTTCCATTCGGTGGGGCGCTCCAGCCCACAATACGTGCCACTGCAAAAATCGGTGTATACAGCTCAAGAGGCAAATCCAGCATGCTGTAAACAAAACCGCTGTAAAAATCCACGTTTGCGCTGACACCCTTGTAAAATATGGCGCTCCTCGGCGATAACCTCCGGAGCCATTTGCTCTACCATCGCGTAGAGATTGTATTCTTTCATACGGCCTTTTTCTCTGGCCAGAGTCTCAACAAAGCCTTTCAGTACCTGGGCACGGGGATCCGATACCGAATAGATCGCGTGTCCCATACCATAAATAAGACCTCTCTTATCAAAAGCTTCTTTGTGAAGCAGTTTCTTCAGATACTCTCTTACTTCCTTTTCGTCAGAAATATCCTTCACATTCTTCTTCAAATCCTGGAACATACTTACAACCTTAATATTGGCACCACCGTGCTTCGGACCTTTCAGAGAACCGAGAGCTGCTGCGATTGCAGAATAGGTGTCTGTTCCGGATGAGGAAACAACGTGTGTAGTAAATGTAGAGTTATTACCACCGCCGTGCTCCATATGAAGGATCAGGGCAAGATCCAGGATCTTCGCCTCCAGATGAGAATATTTCTTATCCGGGCGAAGCATACGGAGGATATTCTCCGCTGTGGAAAGTTCTTTCTTCGGATTGTGAATATAAAGGCTCTTGCCGCATACATAGTGATTGTAAGCCTGATATCCATAAACAGATAAAAGCGGAAATACACTGATCAGATTCAGGCACTGTCTCAGTACATTCGGAAGGGAAATATCATCCGGCTCCTTGTCATAGCAATAAAGTGTAAGCACACTTCTGGACAGGGCATTCATAATGTCCTTGGACGGTGCTTTCATGATAACGTCCCTTACGAAATTCGTAGGAAGGGAGCGCTGGTTCGCCAGAAGCTTGGTGAAATCCTCCAGTTCCTCCTCATTCGGAAGCTTGCCGAACAGTAAAAGATAGGTAGTTTCTTCGAAGCCGTATCTGTCATCTTCAATAAATCCCCTGGTCAACTCCTTGATGTCATATCCCCTGTAGGAAAGACTGCCCGCACAGGGCACTTCCTTGCCGTCAACCACCTTCGTGGCGCATACATTGGAAATCTGCGTCAGACCCGCCAGGACGCCCTTACCATTGATATCGCGAAGCCCTCGCTTTACATCGTATTTCTGATAAAGAGACAGATCCAGGCTGGAATGCTCCTTGCAAACCTCCGTCAGGTTCTCTATTTCCGGTGTTACTTTCATCTTAAATCCTGTCATTCAAATAAACTCCTTTCTTTTTAATCCGTCCGATAATCCGTTCCTCCCTCAATTATTAATGCTGTCAGAGTCAGAAGCGGATGCTTCTGCTCCGGCATTGTAAATGGATAATCTGTGACTGCCATTGTTTTATTATCTTCTTATCGCTGTTTATAGGTGGACAAGAAATCCTTCAGCTTGTCCATAGCCTTCTCCAGCTGACGCACATTCGGCAGATATACTACGCGGAAGTGGTCAGGACAATTCCAGTTAAAGCCCTTTCCCGGCACCAGAAGCACCTGTTTCTCATGTAAGAAATCAAGAGCAAACTGCTCGTCATTGTGAATATTGAATTTTTCTGTATCGATCTTCGGAAAAATATAGAACGCAGCCTTGGGCTTTACGGCTGTGATTCCCGGAATGTCATTGAGTGCCTTGTAGATAAAATCTCTCTGCTCATAAACTCTTCCGCCTGGCTGAATGTACTCATTTACACTCTGGTATCCACCAAGTGCAGTCTGTACAATGGACTGGGCCGGAACATTGGAGCAAAGACGCATGGAGGAAAGCATGTTAATACCTTCAATATACCCCTTCGCCTTATTCTTGGCACCACTTAAGATCATCCATCCGATACGGAAACCAGCGATCATATGAGACTTGGAAAGTCCGGAAAAAGTAACGCAGAATACGTCTGGTGCAAGGGATGCAATAGAAGTATGCTTATAGCCATCCATGATCAGACGGTCGTATATCTCATCTGAAAAAATGATCAGCTCGTGCTCTCTTGCGATCTGCACGATCTGCTCCAGGATCTCCTTGGGATAAACTGCTCCTGTAGGGTTATTCGGATTAATGATAACAATCGCTTTGGTCTTGTCTGTGATCTTGCTCTTAATATCATCAATGTCCGGATACCATTCAGACTGCTCATCACAAATATAATGAACTACATTTCCACCTGCCAGAGTCGCAGTAGCTGTCCACAACGGATAATCCGGAGATGGAATCAAAATCTCATCTCCATTATCCAGAAGTGCCTGCATACAGAGATTGATCAGCTCACTGACACCATTACCTGTATAAATATCACTCATGGTAACCCCGGGAATTCCTCGAAGCTGGGCATACTGCATAATGGCCTTTCTTGCGGAAAAGATTCCTTTGGAATCGGAATATCCCTGAGAGGTACGGATATTGCTCAGCATGTCCAGAATCACTTCCTGGGGTGCTGAAAAACCAAATGGATACGGATTACCGATATTCAGTTTCAGAATCTCCATTCCGTCCTCTTCCATTCTGGCCGCTTCATCCACTACCGGTCCTCGCACATCATAAAGTACGTTATCCAGTTTACTGGACTTCTCGAATGTTTTCATTTATTTCACTCCTCATCTTACTACTTATGGCCGGCATATCTAATATGGAAAAAAATCTATATCTGTCTTTTTCCTACTCCGGCATAATGTATTTCTTGCTATCTATCATCTCATATTTGGCTCATTTTCGCAAGCCTTAATGAAATTTTTGGAAATATGAAAAAAACTCTTTTCATTTTTAGCACTTTAGTGTATAATAGCGTCGTTAAAAAATTTTACACCTATCTGGATGAGGAGGAATTACAATGTCTTACACAGAAGAAGTATACGAAAGAGTCGTAGCACAGAATCCAGGTGAGCCTGAATTTCACCAGGCAGTAAAGGAAGTTCTGGATTCCCTGAAGGTCGTAATTGACAAAAATGAAGAAGAATACCGCAGCATGTCCCTTCTGGAGCGTCTTGTAGAGCCGGAAAGAATCATTTCCTTCCGCGTTCCGTGGGTAGATGACAAGGGCGTTGTTCAGGTAAACAAGGGATATCGTGTACAGTTTAACAGCGCTATCGGACCTTATAAGGGTGGTCTTCGTTTCCATCCGTCAGTAAACCAGGGTATCTTAAAATTCCTTGGATTTGAGCAGACATTTAAGAACTCCCTTACCGGACTTCCAATCGGTGGTGGTAAAGGTGGTTCCAACTTTGACCCGAAAGGCAAATCTGACAGAGAGGTTATGGCATTCTGCCAGAGCTTCATGACAGAGCTTTCCAAATATATCGGTGCTGACACTGATGTTCCGGCTGGTGATATCGGTGTAGGCGGACGTGAGATCGGTTATTTATTCGGACAGTACAAGAGAATCCGCGGATTATACGAGGGTGTTCTCACAGGTAAAGGACTTACCTACGGCGGATCTCTGATCCGTACACAGGCTACCGGATATGGTGTTGTTTATATGCTTGATGAGATCATGAAAGCACATAACGATTCTATTGATGGAAAGACATTCATCGTAACAGGATCCGGAAACGTTGCAATCTATGCTGTAGAGAAAGCTCAGCAGCTTGGCGGCAAGGTTGTTGCTATGTGTGACTCCAACGGATATATTTATGATCCGGAAGGAATCAAGCTTGACATTGTGAAAGATATCAAAGAAGTAAAACGTGGACGTATCAAAGAGTACGCAGACCGTGTTGAGGGTGCTTCTTACACAGAAGGTACCGGAATCTGGAACATCAAATGTGATGTATACCTTCCATGTGCTACCCAGAACGAGCTTGCTCTTGATGGTGCTAAGACACTTGTTGCAAACGGCTGCAAATATGTAGTTGAGGGTGCGAACATGCCTACTACTCTTGATGCTACAACTTATCTCCAAGAGAACGGTGTTCTGTTCATGCCTGGTAAAGCAGCTAACGCTGGTGGTGTTGCTACTTCTGCTCTTGAGATGAGCCAGAACTCCATGAGACTTTCCTGGACAGCAGAGGAAGTTGATGCGAAGCTTCATGGAATCATGGTAGACATCTTCCACAAAGCTGATGACGCTGCTAAGCGTTATGGTATGAAAGACAACTATGTTGCCGGTGCTAACATCGCCGGATTTGAGAAAGTTGTAGATGCTATGAAAGCTCAGGGCATCTGCTGATTCTCTGTCATCTGAAGTTTCAAAAAGACAGGTCCGCTGCGGCCTGTCTTTTTTTATTCCATTTAATACTTGTTTATACAGAAAAAAAATCCCCGCTCTCTGGCGAGGATTTCAGACTGTAGACAAAGCCCTGCTTTTGCAGGGTTTTGCTATTGTTGGAACCGCTTTTCTGATATAATAAATATCAGAAGGGCGGTGTTTTTTATGATGACGAAAAATACTGTCCGGATAACGGTCGCCCCAGTATGGATCCGGTCATGCTGATAAAGATACCATTCATTCAGTATCTCTATGGAATAAAAAGCATGCGGCAGACCATGAAAGAGATCGAGGTAAACGTTGCATACCGCTGGTTTCTCGGACTAGACATGTTAGATCCAGTACCTCATTTCTCTACATTTGGAAAGAATTATACCCGCCGTTTCAAAGATACAGACCTTTTTGAGCAGATCTTTTCAAAGATTCTGGAAAAACGAGGTTGGAACACAGCCAGATTTTTGTTGATTTTGAAGAAAATAAAAAGAAAAGAAGTTTAAGAAAAATGGTGCTGGCCATAATCCCCAACACCAAGTTTGTCTACAGTCTGAGCCGGTGTTTTTAAACACCGGCTTCATTTGTTATATGGCAGCTGCTTCATAAAGAAAAATGGCTTATTTACTGATTTTTGCTTTTGCAGAAAGTCCCTTACTCTTGAAGAGCTTTTTGTAGGCGGAAAGCTTGCTTGCTGGTACTTTTACTTTCAGCTTCTTGTAGTTGTTTCTGCCGGCTTTGGTGAAAGCACTTTTTCCTACGGTACCGGAGGTAAGCTTCTTGGACTGAATGCTGACAGAAGTAAGGGCCTTGCAGTCGTAGAATGCTTTTTTGCCAATGGAAGAAACTTTGGAGCCAATCTTTACAGTCCGTAAAGCACTGCAGCCCTGGAAAGCACTGGTGCCGATGGAAGAAATATTCCTGGCAATGGTTACTTGTCTTAGCTTCCGGCAGTTTTTGAAAGCTCCGGAAGCAATGGCTGTGACTTTATAGGTCCGACCGTTTGCCTTCACAGAGGAAGGAATTGCTGCAGTCGTGATGGCTTTGGACTTTGACCGCTTTAAAGTAACAGAGGTACCATTTTTATTAACTGTGTAGACATTGTAAGAATCACTGAAGGATTTCACTACTGTAGTCTGAGGTTTATCATCTTTGTTATTTGAACTTGAGGTAATCTGGAAATCTAAGGTAATAGTTCCAAAATAGTTGTTCTGGCCTGCAATGGTTACAGTGGCAGTTCCGACTTTTTTGTTATTGCTGTAGGTAACTTTATAATCCTGTCCTTCTATAAGTTTTTGCTTTCCAAGAGTAATAGTTGGAACTGGTTTTAGAGCTTTTCCAGTATAAGCATAAGTCGCTTTAACTCCGGTTACAGATGCCTGAGAAAGGTCGCAGGCATAACCAATGTTGTTCTTACGTGCATATGTAATGGCAGCTGAGTTAGAGGAGGCGTAAATGGTGGCGTAGTATACATGACCGCCGGAATACCAGTAGGAGCCTTCCCATACAATGTCATCCCCGATGTTGATTACGCTGTCTGGCAGAGTGACTGTTTCAAGATTAGAGCAGAAAGCAAAAGCTTCCTTTCCAATAGTGTGGACACCGTTTTCAATTACGACTTCCTTCAGATTGGGCAGATAATTAAATGCATTTTCTGAAATACTGGTAATCCCGGATTTTATAACTATTTTTTTACCTGATTTTTCATGGACTTCCATGCCGTGCCGCTCCAGAAACTGTAGCCGCCCTGAGTGGAAGAAACGGGGAAACGATCGTTTTCATCCGTGGAGATATTAAGTGCACCCTGACCGGAAATGGTGAGAACACCATTTGCAAAATCCCAGGTAGCATTTTCACCTGCAGTACGGTAAATCTTTTTGGAGGCTGTGCCGTCATTTGCATCAATAGAGTAAAAATTAACAGTATTGGCATTGGAGGCGTAGTAAACAACCTTGGAATCTTTAACGACAGGCTGGCAGTCGGATACGGGCGCAGCAGTGGTGTATTCCCTGCTAAGTACATTTCCCTTACCATCAACAAAGAGGTAATGAAGAGTACTGGAAGAAAGAGAATCATCAGCAGATGCGTAATTTTCTGACGAAGAATCGTCTGTATTTTCATATTCTTCCCAGGAAATCATGAAACGGTTTTCTGTGATTGGAGTGATCTTTACCCCCATAAAACTCTTTCCATTGCCAGTGTAGTTGGTAAGGTATTTTACAGAGGTTGCTTCTTTTGAAAAATCGGAAACAGGAGTAATTGTAAGGTAAATATTATGAGGAGTGTCACTTGTCACATTGTCATACTGGGACTGGTCGATGGTCGTTCCGATACACAGTACACTGTCAGCAGAAACAGCCATACCATCTACGCTTGCGTAGCAGTTCAGTGCCCATACGGAAGTACGGGAACCACCATAAGGAAGAAGCTCGATAGTTTTTTTATCAAGGGTGGTACTGTCGTATCTGGAAAGTTGGGTACAGCGGGAACCCTCGCTTTGCTCCAGAACATACAGATAAGAGGACTGCGATTTGATATACTGGGCAAAGGAGTGCCACAGATCACAGCTTACGATCTTTCCGGTCATGGAAGCCTGGTCAACGGCAATCATAAGGAATCCCTGATGTCCCTGTCCAACAGATTCATCTACATAGCCTTCATGACCGGTTACAATATAGAGAGTTCCGTTGGTTTCTGTCATTTCCACACATCCGTAATCGAATGGATAACGAACCTCTCCTCCAAATAAATCCGGATTGCTTGTAATGGAAGCCGCACCGCTGCGATTCCAGTTTGTATCATATCGGATGACACGGATAACCTCGGCGGAATT
>ENA-OPYX01001799-OPYX01001799.1-human-gut-metagenome-genome-assembly--contig:-NODE-1799-length-10665-cov-1.688935_pt1 | contig 10665 bp, 15 predicted proteins | sample MGYA00242639_ERZ504486 | MGnify/ENA primary metagenome ERZ504486 (study PRJEB26092, sample SAMD00036296) | human gut metagenome | host: Homo sapiens | study: EMG produced TPA metagenomics assembly of... | reverse complement strand
CCATTTCCGTACAGCATTATTACGGCAACTATTCGCTGGCCGGCATGCTCACCGCATTCAGGCGATTGCGCTGGCCGTGGCCACGCCGCTGCTAGGCAAGCTGACCGACAAGTTCGGCCAGGAGGCAGGTCTCGATTCCGACGATTATCGTTTGGATTGTGGCCGCCATCGCGCTGGTGACGGCGATTACCAACCGCGCGCCGGAATGGGTGCTGTACTGTCTGACGCCGTTCCTGGCCGCCATTCCGCCGTGGGCGCGATGAGCCGCGCACGCTGGACCAAGATTCTTAAGGGTGACCGGGAGCGCACGAACCGCGCGCTGTCACTATGCGGCGTGCTCGACGAATGCATGTGGGTGATCGGCAATCCGCTGGCCTCCGACGCTGGCCGTGATCTCCGGTTTGCTGGCGTTCTCGTTCACCGGCATGTGCGTGGTGATCGGTGCGCTGATGTTCCTGACCGAGCTGACCACTGAGCCACCGTCGCAGACCGCGCTGGCGCGTGCCGAGGGCATCTCCCGCAAGGAATACCGTGAGCGCGAGGCCGCCAAGGCTGAGGCGCTGAAGGTGGAAACCGCCGCCGAGGAGACCCGCCGCCGTCTTGAGCGTGAAGGCGTGACCGATGAGGCCACGATTAACGCAGCCATTAAGCAGGCGGTCGCCGATGCGCGTTCGGGCAAGAAGGCGTCCATTTGGGGTCCGGGTCTGATTGCGGTGTGCGTCACCTGGTTCGGTTTGGGCGCATTCCAGTCGGCCACGGGCATCTCGATTATTGCGTTCGCCACCGAAGCGAATATGAAGCAGTACACGGGCTTTGTGTTTGCCTGCTTCTCCTTCAGCTCGCTGATGGGCGCATTGGTGTATGGCGCGAAGAACTGGTCGATTGCCCTGTGGAAGCGCTTCTACTTCTGCCTGGCCGTGGTGAACATCGGCATCAGTACGTTCCTGTTCGCCAAGCATCTGTGGGTGATCATGATCATCTACTTGATTATTGGCGTATGCCAGGCCCCGACGTGGATCAACGGCAACCAGCTCATGTTGCATCTGGTGCCGCCCTCTCGCTTGACCGAGGGCATGGCGTGGATGGGTGCGATGAATTCTATCGGCTCCTCCGCCGGTTCGGCGATTGCCGGCCAGTTCATCGACCGCATGGGCTCGCATGGCGGCTTCATGGTGGTGACCACTTTGGCACTGGTCTCGCTGGCGATTGCGCTGATTGGCTTCAAGCAGATCAAGGGCTCCACCGAGCAGCCGACCTTGACTGAAGTGAGTGTGTGAGACAAAAATTAAGCCCCCTCTGACGAGGGGGCTTTCTGCTTAGTCAATCACCACTGGCGAGGAGTGTAATCCCAAGTTGTCGAAGGTGACCTCGATCGGCTCGGTCCAGAAGTGGCCCTTGACGCCGGTCTCCGGGTCAACGTGCAGCATCCAACCCTTGGAGGCCGGGGATTCGATGGAGAGCTTCAGCTGGTAGGTGCCAGCCTTGTCGAGCTTGACGTTGGCGCCGTAGTGCGGGCCATCGGAAGCGTTCATCTGCATGAAGGTACCGGAGGTGGCGGTGCCGCCCTCGACTTCCTTGCCGGTGGACTTATCGATGATGGTGTAGTTCACGGTCAGATCCGGCACGAAGTCGCCCTTGCCGTAGCCGAGCTCGGTGCCCTTCTGGTTGGCATGGATGTCGGCCTCGAGGTGGAAGGAAGCGTCAGCAGCCTTCAGGCCCATGGAAGACGGCTCCATATCGATCGGCTGGAAGTACACAGCGCCCACGGTCAGCGGGCCGGCGTCCTGATCCTGCTCTTCAGCAGTACCGGACGGGCCAACCGGAACCTCTTCGAAACCGGCGCCGGAATCGGAGGAAGAATCGGAGGAAGAGGAGTCGGAAGACTGGGAGGAGGAGTCAGCCTTAGTGTCGGATGCGGAGTTGGTGGAACCGCAGGCAGCCATGGACACGGTCATGGAACCGGCGAGCAGCAGGCCGAGCAGAGCGGCCAGTTTCTTGTTCTTCACATGTTATTCCTTTTCTCTATCTCTGGTGAATTAGGATTCACGCTTAGATAATTGCAATTATTCAGTTATGAGATAAGTGCGGCGTGGGCTGGAGGAATTGGCATCGATCCGAGGCCGTGCCGCAAGTCTGTCAGTTGTCTGCAGTTATGGGAGGAAAACGGACGAGCTAGACGGGCTACGCCTTCACGGCCGGGACCTCGGCAGTAGCCTGCGCCTTCAGCTTGCGCTGCTTGATGAAGCCGACCACGAACAGCGCGATAACCGCAACGGCTGCGATGGCCTGCGCCACTAGGCATTCGACGTACGGGTAGAGGCCAAGCCAATCGTTCGTCGGCACACCGTTCAGGTAGAAGGCGGGCAGCAAGTCGCCCTCGATCAGCGAGTGGACGCCGCCGCCGGCGAACACCACCACCAGCACAGACATCAGAATCGAAGTGACCAGGAAGAACGGACCAATCGGAATCTTCACGGAGGTGAAGCGGAAGAGCAGGAAGATGCCGACAAGCACCACCGCGGCGGTCAGACCACCGATCCACATACCGCGAGTATCGCGGCTCATCGTGTAGATGGACTCGTAGAAGATCACGGTTTCAGCGCCTTCACGGAACACGGCGAGGAAGCTCAGCATAGCCAGCGAGACCACGGTTTTCAACGTCACGTTGTCGGCACTTGCGGCGGCTTCGGCATCAGCCACAGCAGCCTCGGTCTTCTTGCGAATGTAACGGTTCCACGCTTCCACGCTGGACTTGTTCAGCATCCAGTTACTCGTCCACAGCAGCATGCCCATGGCGATCAGTGCGCAGGTGCCTTCCATGATCTCCTGAATCGGGCCGGAGCCGCCGAAGGCGAACACGAAGATCACAGCCACCAAGCCGGCGCCGAGCAGACCGACGAGCACACCCAAGTAAATCCACTTGACGAAGCGCTTGTTATCGGACTTGACCAAGTAGGCGACGATGGCTGCAACCACCAGCAGAGCTTCAAGACCCTCACGGATAAGCACGAGGAACGCCTGGCCGGAGGAGCTGGTGACCAGCTTGGTGAAACCGTCTTCCTTATCGGCGGCACCACCGTCAAGAATGCCGGCGTCCTTGATCAGCATGGCCTTGAGGTCGTCGATCAGCTTCTTGGTGTCTTTCAGGGATGCGCCGGCGTCATGGACTTGCGGCACACTTGAACTGGTATTCCACCTGCGAGACGCGGTTGCCGCTGATGGCGTTCATCACGTTCTTTTCGAAGCCGAGCTTCTCGTAGTACTGGTAGTAGGCGTTGTTGACCAGCGTGGCACCTTCGTCGCCCTTGCCGGCAGCGGCAGCCTCGTATGCCTGGTCGAGAATGACGGTCATTTCGCTGACAACCTCACTCCACGTGCGGTCGCCTTTGCCTTTGGATGAATTCTTCTTGGCCGCGTCGAGCTTCTTGCGCTCTTCCGCGGTTTGCGCGGCACGCTGCTTCGCGTATTCCTTAGGATTGGCGAGGTCTGCGTTCGCGTCAAGCGTTTGCGCGGTTGCGTTGATTTCGGCGGTCAGCGCGTCGAATTTTGGCTGCGATGACGTCGCCTTGGTCCTGCTGGTAGGCAAGACCTTCAAGATCGGTGTCATCGGCCCTCTGACCGGCGCCGCGGCAACCTATGGCGTTTCGGCCGAGAAGGGTGCCAAGCTTGCCGCCAAGGATTTCTCGACCAAGGACCTCAAACTCTCGCTTAAGTCCGAGGATGACGTCGCCGACGGCGAGAAGGCTATCAACGCCTTCAATACCCTGTGCGACTGGGGCATGCAGGCGCTCGTCGGCCCCGTCACGACTGGTGCCGCCGTCGCTGTCTCGGGCGAGATCGCCGACGATATGCTCATGGTCACGCCTTCGGCCTCGTCGCTCGACGTGACCAAGGATAAGACAACGGTCTTTCAGGTTTGCTTCACCGATCCCACCATGGGTGCCAGCGCCGCGAAGTTCTTGGCCGAGAAGTATGCAGACGCCAAGATCGCCCTGTTCTACAACTCCGGCGATACGTACAGCTCGGGTGTTGCCGATGCCTTTGCCGAGCAGGCCAAGGAGTCCAAACTTGATATCGTCGATACCGAGACCTTTAAGGACGACTCCGCCACGAGCTTTACCAACCAGCTCACCAAGGCCAAGGAGGCCGGCGCCACGCTCATCTTTGCGCCGATCTACTACACGCCGGCGTCCGTTTTGCTCAAGAACGCCAAGGACATGGGATACGACATGACCCTCATGGGTACCGACGGCATGGACGGCCTGCTCTCCGTTGAGGGCTTCGACACCTCTCTTGCCGAGGGTCTGCTGCTCATGACCCCGTTCTCCGCCGACGACGAGAAGAACGCCGACTTCGTCAAGGCATATAAGGACGCCTACGACGAGACGCCTAACCAGTTTGCCGCCGATGCCTATGACTGCGTCCATGCGATTGTCGAGGCTATCGATAAGGCAGACATCGACATCACGGCCGACGGCGCGACATTGCCGGCGATCTTGCCAAGGCCATGCGCAAGATCAAGATCGAGGGCCTGACGGGCGAGCTCACGTGGAACGACGAGGGCCAAGTCGAGAAGCCCGCCACAGCCTATGTGATCCAGGACGGCAAGTACATCGCCGCCTAAGTGCGCAAAAGTGCGACCGGTGAGGCCGTTTTATTCAGGGCAGGGACGCTTGTAACGGAATGGAAACATTACTTTCACACAATAAAGTGGCTAAACTGCATAAACCAATAGAAATACGCATAATTATGGATAAACGGACAAAACAAAAGAAAAGTTGAAATAATCGCCACTTTTCTCAACTAAAGCGTCTACTATTTTGCGAAACGCCGAACACGGCGAAGGATGGCCTGTTGGGTAACCGAAACCCGACGAGATTTGAGAGGAGAGCCGCATGTCGAGCCTCACCGGTAAGTCATTGAACCCTGTTATGAATCGCAGGAGCGTTATCGCGAGCGCAGCAGGTCTGGGGCGATGTCTATTCTAGCTGGCTGCTCCTCCAACGGCGGCGACAGCGGTTCCGCTTCGGGCGACGCTTCGTTTAAGATCGGCACCATCGGCCCGCTGACCGGCGCCAACGCGTCCTACGGCAAGTCCGTTACCCAGGGTGTCGAGCTTGGCTGCAAGGATTTCTCGACCAAGGAGCTGCCGCTTGCCAGCAAGGCCGAGGATGACCAGGCCGACGGCGAGAAGGCCGTCAACGCCTTTAACACCCTGCTCGACTGGGGCATGCAGGCCCTCGTCGGCCCGACCACCACGGGTGCGTCGGTTGCCGTTGCCGCCGAGTGCGGTAACGACCCCGAGACGTTCATGATCACTCCGTCCGCGTCCTCCGAGGACGTCACCAAGGGCAAGGATTGCGTCTTCCAGGTTTGCTTTACCGATCCCAACCAGGGCGTCAACGCTGCCAAGTTCCTGGCGCAGAAGTATGCGGACGAGAAGTTCGTACTGTTCTATAACTCCGGCGACGCCTATTCTTCGGGCATCGCAGATTCCTTTAAGGTTCAGGCCGCTAAATCCAAGCTCGAGATTGTTGACGAGGAGACCTTTAAGGACGACTCCGCCACGAGCTTTACCAACCAGCTCACCAAGGCCAAGCAGGCCGGCGCTACCATGATCTTTGCGCCGATCTACTACACGCCGGCGTCCGTCCTGCTCAAGAACGCCAAGGACATGGGCTACGACGTCAAGATGATGGGCTGCGACGGCATGGACGGCATCCTGGGCGTTGAGGGCTTCGACACCTCTCTTGCCGAGGGTCTGCTGCTCATGACCCCGTTCTCCGCCGACGACGAGAAGAACGCCGACTTCGTCAACGCTTACAAGGATAAGTATGGCGAGACTCCGGACCAGTTTGCCGCCGACGCTTACGACGGCGTGCACGCGGTGGCCGAGGCCCTCGAGGAGGCCGGTCTTGGTGTCGACGCCGACCCGACCGAGGCCGCCGAGAAGCTGCCTAAGGCTATGCTCAAGATTACCGTTGACGGTCTGACCGGCAAGCTCACCTGGAACGATAAGGGCCAGGTCCAGAAGGAGCCCACGGCGTACGTCATCACCGACGGCAAGTACGTACAGGCCTAATAAGCCGCCTTACATAGAGCGGTTTTGATCCCAAGCAGGGGAGGTTTTGGCCTTCCCTGCTTGCTTGGTATCTAGGGACAGTGTAACGTCCCTGTTTCATACATTAACTGGAAACCTATTCGAAAGGGGGATGTGGAACATGACGGTCTTTATCCAATACCTGGTCAACGGCCTGTCCATGGGCAGCGTCTACGCCATCATCGCGTTGGGCTACACCATGGTCTATGGCATCGCCAAGATGCTGAACTTCGCTCACGGCGACGTTATCATGGTCGGTGCCTATGTCTCGTTCTGCGCCACGTCGTATCTCGGCCTCCCGGGCTGGGCATCTGTAATTCTCTCTTGTGTGGTCTGTACCGTTCTCGGTGTTCTCATCGAGGGTCTGGCATACAAGCCGCTGCGTCAGGCGGGCCCGCTGGCCGTTTTGATCACGGCCATCGGCGTGTCTTACTTCCTGCAGAACGCCGCGCAGCTTCTGTGGGGCGCCACGCCCAAGAAACTTCACTTCGCTCGTCACCTTCCAGGTGCCGGAGTTCTTGGCCAAGTTCAATGTAAGCGCCGTATCGCTCGTCACCATCGTCGCCTGCCTGGTTATCATGGCCGGCCTGATGTTCTTTACAGGTAAGACCAAGATGGGCAAGGCAATGCGTGCCGTGTCCGAGGACAAAGCCGCCGCTCAGCTCATGGGCATCAACGTCAACCGCACCATCTCGATGACGTTTGCTATCGGCTCCGCCCTTGCTGCCATCGCCGGTGTGCTCCTGTGCTCCTACTCGCCGGTCCTGCAGCCCACCACGGGCGCCATGCCTGGCGATCAAGGCCTTCGACGCTGCCGCTTTTCGGCGGCATCGGCTCCATCCCCGGTGCCTTTGTCGGTGGGCATTCTCATCGGCATCATCGAGGCGATGGCGCAGGCCTACATTTCCACGAGCCTTGCCAACTCCATCGTCTTTGGTGTTTTGATCATCGTCCTGCTCGTCAAGCCTGCCGGCCTCTTGGGCAAGTACGTCCCCGAGAAGGTGTAGGTGAGCGTTATGAAGTTTCTTAAAGACAAGCAGACGCGTCACGACTTTGTTACGTACGCCATGTGCCTTGTGGCGTTCGCCATCGTGTTCTTTATGCAGTCCAACCACATGATTCCGCGCATGATCGCCGGTCAGCTGGTTCCCATCACGGCCTATATCGTCATGGCCATCTCCCTCAACCTCGTCGTCGGCATCGCGGGCGACTTGTCGCTGGGCCACGCGGGCTTTATGAGCGTCGGCGCCTACACGGGCATCGTCACCGCGGTCGCCCTCGAGAGCGCCGTTCCCTCCGATCCGGTGCGCCTTATCATCAGCATCGTGGTCGGCGCCATCGCTGCCGCTATCCTGGGCTTCTTGATCGGCATCCCGGTCCGTCGCCTGAGCGCGATTACCTGGCTATCGTGACGCTGGCCTTTGGCGAGATTATCAAAGAGATCGTCACCTGTCTCATTGTGGGCGTCGATTCCCGCGGCCTGCACGTGATCTTTAACATCACGGGTAACTCCACAATCGACGATCTGCACCTGCTCGAGGACGGTACCGCCATCATCAAGGGCGCCCAGGGCGCCTCGGGCGTGTCGACGTACTCGACCTTCCTCGCCGGTGCCATCCTGGTCATGGTTGCGCTCGTGATCGTACTCAACCTGGTTCGCAGCCGTACCGGCCGTGCCATTATGGCCGTGCGCGACAACAAGATCGCTGCCGAGTCCGTGGGCATCTCCGTCACCGAGTACCGCATGATCGCCTTCGTGGTTTCCGCCGCTCTCGCCGGCGCTGCCGGAGCCCTCTTCGGCGGTAACTTCTCGCAGCTTTCCGCTACCAAGTTCGACTTCAACACGTCCATCCTCATCCTGGTGTTCGTGGTCCTGGGCGGTCTGGGCAATATGCGCGGCTCCGTCATCGCGGCGGCGTTGCTCACGGTGCTTCCCGAGCTGCTCCGTCAGTTCTCGGACTACCGCATGCTCATCTACGCCATCGTGCTGATCCTGGTCATGATCTTTACCAACAACCCGCAGCTCAAGGCGTTCTTCGCACGCATTAAGGACCGCTTTGCTTCCAAGAAGGAGGTGGCAGTCGATGCCCAGTAAGTTTGAGTTCAACAAGGGCAAGATGGTCCCGTATCCTTCTGGCGCCATCGTTCCGATCGCGACCTGGGCCAGCGCCCGGCGCTCGAGTGCATCCACTTGGGCATTGAATTTGGCGGCCTTAAGGCAGTAGACGACTTTAGCCTGACCATCGGTAAGACCGAGATCGCCGGTTTGATCGGCCCTAACGGTGCCGGTAAGACCACGGTCTTCAACCTGCTCACCAAGGTGTACCAGCCCACGCACGGCACCATCCTGCTCGACGGCGAGGACACCTCGGGCAAGTCGGTCTATCAGGTCAACCGCATGGGTATTGCCCGTACATTCCAGAACATTCGCCTGTTCAACACCATGACGGTGGAGGATAACGTTAAGGTCGGCCTGCATAACCAGGAGCGCTACTCCGGCTTTGAGGGCGTGCTGCGCCTGCCGACGTATTGGAAGCACGAGAAGGCCGCCCACGAGCGCGCCATGGAGCTGCTGTCCATCTTTGATATGGAGCACCTGGCAAACGAGCAGGCCGGATCGCTGCCATACGGCGCTCAGCGTCGTCTGGAGATTGTCCGCGCGCTTGCCACCAACCCCAAGCTACTGCTGCTCGACGAGCCTGCCGCCGGCATGAACCCGTCCGAGACCGCGGAGCTCATGGAGAACATTGTCAAGATCCGCGACACCTTTGGCATTGCCATCATGCTTATCGAGCATGACATGTCGCTCGTCATGAACATCTGCGAGGGCATCTGCGTGCTCAACTTTGGCAAGGTCATCGCCAAGGGTACGGCCGAGGAGATCCAGAATAACGACGCTGTTATCGAGGCGTATCTGGGCAAGCAGGATAAGGGGGAGAACTAAATGGCAGAGCCGATGCTTTCCGTCTACAACATCAACGTCTGGTACGGCGCCATCCACGCCATCAAGGACATCTCCTTTAACGTCAACGAGGGCGAGATCGTGGCCCTGATCGGCGCGAACGGCGCCGGCAAGTCCACGACGCTTAAGACCGTCTCGGGCCTGCTGCGTTCCAAGACCGGCTCCATCAAGTTTATGGGCGAGGACATTACCCATACGCCTGCCGATAAACTGGTGGGCAAGGGCCTGGCCCAGGTGCCCGAGGGCCGTCGCGCCTTTTTGCAGATGACGGTCGAGGAGAACCTGGAGATGGGCGCCTACACGCAGCCCAAGTCCACGGTGGCTCCGGGCCTTGAGCGCGTCTACGAGCAGTTCCCGCGCCTTAAGGAGCGCCGTCGCCAGGTCGCCGGCACCCTTTCGGGCGGCGAGCAGCAGATGCTCGTTATGGGCGCGCCCTTATGAGCAACCCCAAGCTGCTCATGCTCGATGAGCCTTCCATGGGTCTGGCGCCGATTCTGATTGAGCAGATCTTCCAGATTGTCGAGGACCTGCACAAGGCCGGCACCACGGTGCTTCTGGTCGAGCAGAACGCCCAGATGGCGCTTTCAATCGCCACGCGCGGCTACGTGCTCGAGACCGCAGATCACCATGACCGGCAGCGGCCAAGAGCTGCTCCACGACGACAACGTCCGCAAAGCCTACCTGGCGGCTAGATAGTACGCGGTTTTACCAAACCGCGTAACGGCTCGACGCTGCGCGAGCGCCAGAGCGACAACTTGTCATTCAAAGAGGGCGGCATGACCAGAAGGTCAATGCCGCCTCGTTTCAAGGCACCTTGCTCGCTCTGGCGGGTTTTCGCTGTCGTTGCCAAAACATCGACGTTGGGGGTAGTCGTTGGGGACGTTCTTGAATGACTAGTCGTTTAAGAACGTCCCCAACGACTAGGTCAAAAGGCTCCGAGTGCGGCGTGCTCACGCCCGTCGTGGTGTGCCCGAAGGGGGATGGCTGCTACGAGCTCGATCATTTGCGAGTAGAAGACGAACCAGCCGTTGCAGATCCAATATGGATCTCGCCAACCTCGGCAAGCTGCTCGATGAGTGGAAGCCCTGTCGGGTCGTCCATTTCAACACCACCCAGAATGATGGTGTCATCGCGCAGGTCGATCTGCGTGTTGAACACAGCGAGGTTAAAGCCGGAGGCCACAAATCCGATAGCAGCCAGGACGAGCCCCGTGGCAACAAGCCCACCCGCTACGGCAAGGTAAATCTTTTTTACGCTGGACATGTTTGCACTCCTTCCTATGCCGTGAGCGGCGCCGCTTCAGCGCCCATGCGGCTCTTATTGCCTCGATCTTTCCAGAAGGGCGAAACGGCTTTCTTCGCCCAAAGGGCAGAGAGGCGCGCGATCTGCTTGGACGCCGTCCAGGCGCCTGCTCCCGTGAGGAGCGCCACACCGATGGAAGCGAATCCCATTCCCATCGAGGCCAAAACGTACGGAACCATGCCCGATAATGATGCCGTCCACGGCGAACAGGAGCCCTACCAGGCCCGCGCCCCCGAATGCCGCGGCCACGATCCACACGCAGAGCGCAAGAACCCAAATACAAGATGTAGACTGCAGCGGC
>ENA-OPYX01001798-OPYX01001798.1-human-gut-metagenome-genome-assembly--contig:-NODE-1798-length-10666-cov-2.057785_pt1 | contig 10666 bp, 15 predicted proteins | sample MGYA00242639_ERZ504486 | MGnify/ENA primary metagenome ERZ504486 (study PRJEB26092, sample SAMD00036296) | human gut metagenome | host: Homo sapiens | study: EMG produced TPA metagenomics assembly of... | reverse complement strand
ATGAAAAAAGTTTATTTTTTTATTACCTTTTCTGTAAGATAACCCTCACGAACACTACTCTTTATAGCAACTATGCCCTTTGCCCCTGTATACTGACAAATAGCTTTAATAGCAATAAGACCTGGAATAATAGTGTACACTCTTTCCGGAATAACGTGACAAAGGAGCTTAATACCGTCCTTGCCCATATCATATATAGTATCTATCATTTCGTCAATCTGTTCAACAGTAAGAGCATAATTATTTTTAACCTTTGGGCTACTACCGGCTAAAACTCTATGAAGTTTAATAGCAGCTCTCGCTGTACCACCCATAGCATATATATCTGTAAAGCCCAATTTTTTAAGTTCCGGACTTTTCTCCAATTCTGCCAAAACATAGTTCTTAATTGCTTTCTTTTCTCTTTCCTTTGGAAAAAGACTAGAAACAAAGGTTTTGTATAACAAAAGTGAACCAATACGGAAAGAATTGCTTTTTTCAACATCATCACCGTCAAAAGCAAAGACCTGACAACTACCACCACCTAAATCAATACCAAGACCGGTTTTAGTTATCTTTGAATTTTTAAGGCTGACATAGTCAAAATAGGCTTCTTCTTCCCCAGTAATAATATCTATATCAATATCAAGTTCTTTTTTAATATAAGTAAGCAAATCAATACTATTGCTAAGTCCTCTAAGAGAAGCAGTTGCAAAATAGAACACCTTTGTCACAACGCACAAGATAAGTAAGTTCCTTAATATTGCTAAGAGTCTTTACCAACTTATCCATACCTGTCTGAGAAAGGCGGTCATCATCAACATATTCAATAAGTCCTGCAAAACTACGCTGATTAAGTATTTCCTTGTAGGTCATATCAATTACATCATACACAACAAGTCTAATAGTATTTGAACCAATATCTACAATACCTACCTTCATAAAAAATCCCCCTTACGGATTAAATTATTCTCTCATCTTTGTATTCACCAGTTTTGCTAAACTCAACCCATTCACAGATATTTTCAGCGTGGTCACCGATACGTTCAAAATACTTAGCAATCATTAAGAAGTTTAATATAACGTCAACTGAACCTGTTTTTTCTCTCAAAAGGTCAGCAACTTCATTTTTTACTTTGTCAAAATAGTCGTCAACAATATCATCTTTATTAATGATTTCTTTGCCTTCTGAACATCACCCTCAACAAAGGCATTTATTGCTCCGTGTACCATTTCAAGAGCTACCTGTGCCATAGCCGGAATGTGTGAGCAGGCATCGTACGTATCACCCTCTCCTAAGTGAGGAATAAGTTCTGCAATATCAGAAGCCTGGTCACCTATTCTTTCCATATCTGTAACCATTTTAAGGGCAGTAGAAACAACTCTTAAATCACCGGCGACAGGCTGTTGTCTCAAAATAAGTGAAAGACACTGAGCCTCGATATTTTTTTCCATATCGTCAACAATTCTATCTTTCGCTACAATATCCTTAGCCAATTTTTCATCGTGATTTTTAAAAGCCTCAACTGCGTCCATAATTGACTTTTCCACAGTAGCACCCATTTTTATAAGTTCTACATTAAGTTGTGTTAAAGCCTCCTCAAAAGTTGGTCTAGCACTACTCATATTATACATCTCCTTCTCTAAAATATCAACCAAATCTACCAGTAATATAATCTTCTGTTCTCTTATCCATAGGACGAGAGAACAATTCTTCTGTCTTATTCATTTCCACCATTTCACCTACAAGGAAAAATGCTGTATTATCTGAAATTCTTGTAGCCTGTTGCATATTATGAGTAACTATTGCAACAGTGTAATTCTTTTTAAGTTCTGCCATAAGCTCCTCAACCTTTAAAGTAGTAAATAGGGTCAAGAGCAGATGTAGGTTCGTCCATAAGTAATACTTCCGGCTTTACAGCTAAAGCTCTGGCAATACAAAGTCTCTGTTGCTGACCACCTGAAGACCTAAAGCAGATTTTTTAAGTCTGTCCTTAATTTCGTCCCAAATAGCTGCACCCTTTAAAGATGTTTCAACTATTCATCAAGTTTTGCCTTGTTCTTAATACCATGTATTCTAGGACCATAGGCAATATTGTCATAAATACTCATTGGGAAGGGATTTGGTTGCTGGAATACCATACCTACCTTTTTTCTCAAAAGTGTAGTATCTACTGTTGGAGAGTAAATATCTTCTCCGTCAAGAACAACTTTACCCTCAATTCTTACGCCCTCAACAAGGTCATTCATTCTGTTAAGAGTTTTTAAAAAAGTAGATTTACCACAACCTGATGGTCCAATAAAGGCTGTAATTTCATTTTCTGGTATTTCCATATTTACAGATTTTAATGCGTGGTTCTGACCATAATATAAGTTTAAATTGCTAACGCTTATTTTTGAATTCATACTATAACTCCTAACTTAATTTCTTTGTTGCTACCTTTGTCAATGCGTTTATTGCCAATACTACTACTATAAGTACAAGAGCAATAGCAAAGGCATTGCCATAATCAGCCTTAGACATACTCAAGTACATCTGTATTGTAAGTGTACCACCTGATGTTAAAACGTGTGAGAACAAGTTCTTTGGTAAAAGATAGGCACTACCTGCTGTAAAGAGAAGTGCAGCAGATTCGCCAACAATACGACCTACACTTAATATAACTGCTGTTACAATACCTGGCATAGCACTAGGTAAGATAATTGTTCTAATCATATACCACTTTGTAGCACCAATACCTAAAGCACCGGTTCTATATCCAAGAGGAACTGTCTTAAGTGCCTCCTGTGTTGTTCTTATAATAATGGGAAGTACCATTAATGTAAGAGTAAGTGAGCCACAAAGTATTGAATATCCTAAGTGAAGTGATATACCAAAGAATACCATACCGAACAAACCATAAATAATAGATGGAATACCTGCAAGAGTTTCTGTTGTAAACTCAATAAGACTTACAATCTTGCCCGGCTTTGCATACTCTGTTAAGTATACTGCTGCACCAATACCAATAGGTGTAGCAATAATAAGTGTGATTACTATAATGTATAATGTGTTTACTATGTTACCTAGAATACCGAATGTACCTTCGAGAGTAGATGGTATAGTAGATAGGAACTGCCAGCTTATTGAAGAAACACCTCTGAAAGCTACATAACAAATGATACCTACTAAAAGACCTACGGCTATGAAAGCAGAAAGGTATATAAGACCCATAAAAAAGTTATCTTTAATTCTTGTCTGCTTTACGCATATACTATTTTCCACTTTCTTCACCTGCCTTTATAATTTTACTAATTGTAATATTGATTATCATAATGAATACAAACAACACAAGACCGATTGTAAATAATGCCTGTCTGTGAAGACCTGAAGAATAAGACATTTCAGATACAATACCTGTTGTAAGGAAACGTACTGAGTTAAATGGTAATGGCATATTTACAGCATTACCAGAAACAAGTACAATGGCCATTGCTTCACCTATTGCTCTACCTACACCAAGTACAATGGCTGTAATAATACCAGACTTAGCTGCTGGAATTGTTACTTTGAAAATTGTCTGTACCTCTGTTGCACCAAGGGCAAGAGAAGCCTGACGCATTTTTACCGGAACAGCCTGTAATGATGTATAAGATACATTTATAACTGTTGGCAAAATCATAATTGCCAATACAATAACTGCTGAAATAAGGTTTGCACCACCAGTAAACTGATGATTAGGATTATCCTTAAATATTGCTAATTCCAACTTATACATAAGAGGATTTATAATTAAAAGACCCAACAAACCATATACAATAGATGGAATACCTGCCAAAAGTTCAACTGCTGGCTTTACAACTGCTGCCACCTTTTTATGAGCAACTTCTGAAATAAATACAGCCGTAAGAAGACCAACTGGAACACCAAGGACTATAGCAAAAGCTGTACCAATAATAGATGTAAGTACAATGTATGCTATACCAAATGAAGGTTCTGCCGCTGTTGGTTGCCATACTGTATTAAAAAGCATATCTACTATACCGACTTTCATTAAAGCCGGTGCACCAGATATTATCATATATATTGTAATTGCAGCAACAGCTATTACTGCAAATATGGCACAAACGAAGAATATAATTTCCATTATTGTTTCAATAAGAGCTTTTGAACCCTTACTTCCGTTTATTGAAAAGCCACTATTTCCTGTCTTTATGCCAGTTACATTTGTTTTTTTATTTACAGGCATAACTGCTTCCGTATCTTGCATTGTTTTGCACTCCTTACTTTATTTTGCTGATATTAAACCAACCTTGCTAATAATCTGCTGACCTTCATCACTATTAATGTAGTTGAAAAGTTCCTGTACTGCCTGAGACTGTTCGCTAACTTCGCCCTTAGTTGCCATTACAAATGGTCTTTGTAATGTGTAGCTACCAGCCTTAATGTTTTCTTCTGTTGGTTCTACGCCGTCAATCTTTAATGTATGTACTGTATCATCAATTACATCAAGTGAAACATAACCAATAGCTACCAGGAGTTGCAGCAACCTTTGCCATTACAGCACCTGTTGAATCAATTTCCGTGCAATACTTGCACTTGTCTTCAAGTTTAAGTAATCTTCAAATGCACCTCTTGTACCAGAAGATGCTTCTCTACCGATTACTACAATCTGTTGGTCGCTACCGCCAAGGTCTTTCCAGTTTGTAATCTGACCACTATAAACCTGAGCAAGCTGGTCCTTTGTAATGTCTTCTACTGGATTAGCCTTGTCTACAACAACTGCATACCATCAATAGCTACAACATTTTCTACAAGACCCTTTGCCTTTTCTTCGTCTTTTAATGCTCTTGATGAGTTACCAATATCAACTGTACCATTTGCTACAGCCTCAATACCTGCACCTGAACCAGTAAACTGAACAGTAGCCTGAATACCTGGGTACTTAGCCATAAAAGCCTCGTCTAAAGCATTAGCAAACTTTTCCATTGAAGTAGAGCCGTTCATTGTAACAGTACCAGTAATGTTACTGCTGTCAGCTGCTGCTGTAGAACCTTCGCCCTGTGATGAGCTATCTGCTGTACCACCACAACCTGCAAGAGTTGTTGCTAATAAAACTGCTGTTAATAATCCTGAAATAAATTTTTTCATTTTGATTTCTCCTTTTTAATAATCTCTGTGAGTTAATTCTTAGTTATTATATTTTAAAGAAGATTTATCAACTATCATATTTATGTTTAGGTTTTGTAAAATTTAGATAAAGTGGCATATTCATTGGTCAAATCAATGCTTTTTTACATATTTAACATAGAAATGTAAAATAAAAAACACTCCCCATTAATGCAAAAAAACTGTATTTTTTACATTGGGAAGTGCTTTCCACTATAAATTAATTAATATATCTATTAAATTAATTAATATATCTATTTCTGTACCCTCTCCTAATTTACTTCTAAGGGTAACAGTACCTTTATAATAATTTACAATATGTTTTACAATGGCAAGGCCAAGACCTGTTCCACCAATTTTCTTACTTCGACCCTTGTCAACTCTGTAAAATCTTTCAAAAACTCTTTGTTGACTGACATCAGGAATACCAATACCTGTATCCTTTACATTAAAGTGTAATTTTTTACCGGCACTATTTACATTTATAAGTACAGAACCCTCCGGCTTATTGTATTTAACAGCATTTATAATTACATTGTTAAATAACTCATATATCCTTTTGTATTCTGCATTAATAATAATAGACGGGCAATTACATACAACATTTAATTTCTGTTCGTCAATCATAGGTTTAGCTGACAACAAAATTTCGTCTAACATAAGTGAAATATCAAACTCATTTTTACTCTGAACAGTAGTTCCTGCCTCAAGGCGAGAAATCATAAGAATATCATTTATAAGAGTAGTCATATTTTGAGCCTCTTTCTTTATTCTTAATAAAAACTCTTTTTTCTGTTCAGGTGGATATTCCATACCACTTGTAAGAAGCTCTGAATATCCCTGTATTGATGTAATAGGTGTTTTAAGTTCGTGGGAGGCATTGGAGAAGAACTCTTGTCTTAATTTTTGAGTTTCCCTGTCAGTAGTTACATCAATAAGAACTATAATAACACCTATGTCTGAATTTTCAGTAGCCCTTGTAATATTTAGCTGATATAACTCTGCCGTCTGGTTGCATCAAAGTCAAAAGTAACAACTTTTACCCTTGTTATAGGCATCTGCAACACCATTTTATAACATCTACATTTTCTAGTATAGTTTACAATGTGCTTTCCTATAGGAACATTTCCACAGCCAAGTACACATTAGCCACCTTATTCATAGAGCTTACATAACCATTTTTTATCACAAAGTACAAGACCCTCGCTCATATTGTTAAGACATACTGTGCCTTGTTTCTTTCTGCAACTATTTCTTCCATAGTCATCTTTATTTTCTGTGCAAGGTTATGGGCAGCTGATGCAATTTCTGTAATTTCATCATATTCATAAACTTTAAGAGGAGAAGTATAATCCCCATCTTGTATTTTTCTTATTTCATCAGTAACCTGCTGTAAAGGGCTTTGAAAACTGTATTTGTAAAAATGTCTCGAAAAACAAAACTGAACATAAAAGCAAAAAATCTGCTTACACTACTGCTGGCAACATCCACAAAGCAAGATAAACCTTGCCATTGTATGGAACTGAAACCCTCAGTATATGCTCATTGTCACTACAAACCTGAGCCACATAGAGCATACGGTCATTTGTTGTATCAGACATTCTGACATCTATTCCTCTGCCATTTTTAAGTGCTTCCACAACCTCCGGTCTCTGTAAATGGTTATCCTCGTAATTTATTCCTTTATATGTATCACCTAAGACTACACCGTTTTTGTCAATAACAGTAATACGGCTAGATGAGTCAACAATCAATGGATTTATTTTATTTATCTGTTCATTAATATCTTCACTGTAATCCAAACTATAGTCAATAAGTTTTACAGCATCTATCATACTTGCCTTAGTCTGGTTAAGGTTGTAATCCCCCACAAGCCATAAACAAACCAGCGTACTAACCACAAGGGTTATAAGTGTTATAAAAACAAATCTTTTTAATACCGCATTTTTCATAGACCTACTCCTTAACCGCTCTGTATCCCATACCTCTTATAGTCTTAATATAATCTCCGGCAGTTCCAAGTTTTTGTCTTAATGTTTTAATGTGAATATCAATAGTTCTTGTTTCCCCTGTGTATTCATATCCCCAGATTTTATTTAAAAGTTCATCTCTTGATACAACCTTATTGCCATTTTCAATAAGGAAAACAAGAAGTTCATATTCCTTAAATGTAAGTTTTACTTCTTCGCCATTTACAAATACTTCCCTTGTATCTGTGTTTATGCTTATAGTTCCTAAAGAAATTTTATTACTTACAGGTTGTTCATATCTTCTAAGCTGTGCTCTAACTCTTGCCATAAGTTCCATTACAGAAAACGGCTTTGTAACGTAATCATCAGCACCACTATCAAGACCTATAATTTTTTCAACTTCGCTATCCTTTGCAGTAAGCATAATAATAGCCATATGTCCATTAGTTTCTGTACTTCTGTACTCCTTAACAGCCTCTACGCCGTCCATACCGGGAAGCATAATATCAAAAAATTCCCAAGTCAGCCTTTGTATGCTTTAATTCTTCAAGGGCATCTTCTGCACATTCAAAATCAAAAACTTCGTGTCCATAGCCCTGTAAAGCTACTTTTACTAATTCTCTGATACTTTCATCGTCTTCTATTACAAAAAGTCTTTGCCATTTATTTCACCTCATATTTATACCACTATCGTATTCATTTTACATCATTTACAATAAGCTAAAAACGATATAACAAGTATTTTTTTGATGTAAAAGTTTTATTGTAAAAAGTACCCCTTTAAAACTTAATTATACAGCCTATTACAGCAGAAAAATCGCAATATACATAATAGGGTGTTTTTTGATACTTTACCATTAAAATATAGAGTATAACAGCAAATATAATTGACTTGATTTCAAATAAATCTGTTACATTTCCTGTCTGCTTAAATAAGTCTACGTTTATTAAAGCCTCTTTCATTACTAAAATCTGCAGCACCTGCTATAAGTCCCATTGATGCTGGTCTAATACCATATATAACCTTTTGTACTGTGGGATTATCCTTTGCTTTATCAAGTATTTTTGCCACAATAAGTATTACAATTATGGAAGGTATTACAAGACCTACGGTAGCACAAATACCACCAAATACACCACCGGTTGTAAAACCCCTACATAAGTTGACATATTTACACCCATTGGACCGGGAGTTGACTCAGAAACAGCCACCATATCCATAAGCTGTGATGTACTAAACCAATCTGGGTGCGTACCTGCCAAATTATATAGGAAAGGTAATGTTGCCATACCTCCACCAATAGCAAAAAGTCCTATTTTGAAAAATTCGTAAAACAATTTAACTATCAGCATTTCTTTTTACCTCCCAACGTCTTAAATAAAAAGCCTAAAAAACCTGAACCTAATACGAAAAATATAGGAGATATATTTAAAAAGCTGGAAAGCACAAGAACTATAACAAACATTACAAGACCAAATTTATCTGTAATAGCTGTTTTCCAAAGATTTACAGTTGCATTTATAATAAGAACGCACACACAAATCCTTATGCCGGAAAAAGCATTTTGCACAATTTCAATATGGGCAAAATTTTCAAGTAAAGTTCCTATAATGGTTATAATTACAATAGATGGTGTTATAAAGCCCAGAGTAGCTATAATTCCACCAAAATTTCCAGCCAATTTATTGCCTACAAATGTAGAAGTATTTACAGCTATAACCCCAGGTGTACACTGACCTAAAGCATAATAATCTATAATTTCCTCTTTTGTTACCCAACCTCTTTTTAGGACTAATTCTCTTTCAAGTATGGGGAGCATAGCATATCCTCCACCAAAGCATACAGCTCCCATTTTTAAAAATATCCAGTATAAATTAAGTAATTTTTTTCCACATAATTTTCTCCCCAATTAACGCAAAAAACTGCTGTATTAACATAACACAGCAGTTTTTAAAGTCTATATTATTTTGTCAAAGCAAAAATGTCATTAAACCAAACAATACCTGGAATTTTATTTTCTCTAATAGACTGCTGAAGTGAATCACTAAGAGCAGTTGTAGCATTTCTCACTGCGTCCTGTGTACTAGCATCCGGAGTAATAACTGTCTTGCCTTCTGGTAAGAAGTCATCAATAGCACCATTGAAACCAAAGCAATTCTCAAACTGCTGAATGTTCATAAGTTCCATACGGTAGTTAGAGTTACCACTCTGACCCTTCTTGCCCTTGAAACCGTTGTCAAATGCTATTGTATTTTCCATATCAATAGTAGCCTTTGAGTTATTTTCATCAAAGCCCTTCTGACCATTGTTGAAAGCTATACAATTCTTAACAGTTCTTGTACTAGCTGATGTTGTATACTTACTACCAAACTTGAAACCATTTGGATTACCGTCCCAGTTTTCATAGCTAATATCTGAACCCTTAATAGACTTACCAAACTTAGTAAGTGTAATATTTGGCCAATTGTTTACATCAAGCTGTCTGTTATTATACTTAGCTTCAAAATCTGGGTCAGCCTTAATCATAGCCTGAACATAAAGTAAATCCTTATCAAGTGGTAAGTTGTTTTCATAATCCCACTTACCGTTGTAAATATCGTAGTCACCATTGTGGTAGCAAAGACATTCAATGTAATCAAGGTGATATGGAGAATCGCCTGAGTAGTTATAACTATCCCAACCGTCATCACCGTTTTCCCAAGCTCTACAAGCAAAGAACTTGTTATTCTTGCCGGCATTAAGCTTTACAGAGAAACCATCAGCGTCACTACCTAATTTCTGAACTAAATCACAGTTTCTGTAAGAGTCTACACCAATAAATGTATTGTCGTGACCACCGGCAGTTACTGAAATACCTGAGTTATTATTATACTTAAATACACAGTTCTGAACAATACAGTTGCCTGAATTTGAGTTCTTAATTCTCATACCACAGTCCGGTGCATTTTTAACAATAAGGTTTTTAAAGTTATAGTAAGAACCCTTGCTTACATAAATACCTGTACCATTTTCACCTGTACTATTCTTTGAATCTCTAAACTTAGCAAAATCAATAGCTGGATAAGAACCGTCAGCCTTTTCAACACCAATTAATGAAATATTTGCATTTGATGTAGCAAGCTTAATCTGTTCTGTAGCATTAATATCGTCAGTAATGTAAATTGCCTTCTGACCACTCTTTTTAGCACAATCAGAAAGAGCTGACTTTAATTCGCTGAAATTACTTACATTTACTGTATAGTCAAAGTTTTCAGGAACTGTATTAAATCCCTCTGGAATTGTTGTTTCTTCAGTAGTTCCTTCTGTTGTTACCTGAGTAGTAGTTTCTGTAGTAGTAACAGTTGTTGTCTCTGTTGTTGTAGCAGTAGTAGTTTCTGTTGTTGTTTCTGTACTGCCACCAATAGGAGCAAATTTAACACTATCATTTAATACTTTCTGCAAAATAAGGCTTGCATCATCTGCATTAACTACCTTATCCCCATTTACATCACAGTAAACACTGTATTCTTCATCAGCCATTGGCACTTTGAAAGTAGAATCAAGGGTTTTCTGTAAAACATAAGCACT
>ENA-OPYX01001792-OPYX01001792.1-human-gut-metagenome-genome-assembly--contig:-NODE-1792-length-10681-cov-2.711958_pt1 | contig 10681 bp, 12 predicted proteins | sample MGYA00242639_ERZ504486 | MGnify/ENA primary metagenome ERZ504486 (study PRJEB26092, sample SAMD00036296) | human gut metagenome | host: Homo sapiens | study: EMG produced TPA metagenomics assembly of... | reverse complement strand
TTTCTGGTCCAGTAGGAATTTATACAGTGACTGCACAAGTTACACAATCTGGTTCAATTAGTACATTGTTGTCATTGACTGCTTTACTATCAACAAATATTGGAATGATTTAATTTACTTCCTATTCCAGGACTAGATGGTAGTCAAGATATTATTTGCATTAGTTGAAAAAATTATTCGTCGAGAAATTCCAACAAAAATGAAATATGCTTTACAAATGGCAGGACTAATTCTTGTTTTTGGCCTAATGATTTTTGTAACTATAAATGATATTGGAAAATTTTTCTAAAAAAAGGGCGTAAGCCTTTTTTTGTGTTATAATAGGTAAGATTTTTGAGGTGTAATATGAATAAATTAATAATACTATTAAAACAATTGAATATAATCGAAGATGTTAATGTTTTATTACATGCTTCATTGAAAAAAGTTATTGTACATCATGATAACCATTATACATTTTATATATTGAGTAAGGATTTGATTCCATTTACAGAGTATCAACTCTTACTTGATCATGGTCTTGATTTTCCTTACCTGGCTGAATTTGTAATTTGTTATGATGATTTTAATTTTGAGTCAAAAGATGTTTCACTTTATTTAGGGTATATTATTGAAAAACTAAAACAAATTTCACCATTATTTTCTTCGTTGAAAATCGAAGATATTGAAATTAAACAAACTATATCGATTGGTTTGTTAAATGAAATACAATTGGAACAATTCCAACAATTAAAATCAACAATTAAAAAGTATTTTGTGGAAATTGGAATAGAGAAAGATTTTAGTTTTTATGTTAAACAAGATAATGATGAATTAAATCATTTATTACAAGAAATGGATAGCTATGAACCAATGAAAATAGATATGTCCGAAATAAAAAAATCGGAACCAGTAAAACCAACTGTAGATTATAAAAATAATTATCGAAAAGCAAAGGGTGATGCAACTTTTTTAAAGTTATCTGAAATTAACAGTCAAACGATGGAAAATAATTGTACGATTCAAGGGTATGTCTTTAAAACTGAATTAATCAAAACACGAGCAGGAAAACATATTCAAACATTATGGATCACTGACTATACGGATTCAATTATGGTAAAACGCTTTGAAAACAATACAACTAATACTTTAGAGGATATTAAAGTACTAGATAAAGGTAAAGTGTGGATCAAAGCAACAGGAGAAATTCGTTTAGATAATTATGCGAGAGAAACAGTTATGATGGCTCGTCAAATAGAAGTTATTAAAGAACCAGCAAGAAGGCAAGACACTGCGAAAGTTAAAAGAGTTGAACTTCATACACATTCTAAGATGTCAGCAATGGATGGAATAGGCAATGTTTCGGATTATATTAATCAAGTGGCCAAATGGGGACACAAAGCAATTGCAGTTACTGATCATGGAAATGTTCAATCATTTCCTGAAGCTCAAGCAGCTAGTTTGAAAGCGGGTATTAAGATGATCTATGGTGTTGAATTAAATATGATAGAACCTTATTTTAATATTGTTTTTAATGAAAAAGATATGTCTATTGAAGATGCCACATATGTATCATTTGACTTGGAAACAACTGGTTTTTCTGTTATCCATGATGGGATTACAGAATTTGGTGCAGTTAAAATTAAAAATGGTGAAGTGATTGATCGCTTACAAAGTTTTGTAAATCCTGGTAAAAAGATTGGAACACGTGTTTCTCAACTTACAAATATTACAAATGAAATGGTTGCTGATGCACCAACAATTAAAGAGTTTTTACCACAAATATTAGAATTCTTTGGTGATGCTATTTTTAGTGGCTCACAATGCTAAATTTGACATTGGTTTTTTAAATGAAAGTTTAAAGAGGTTAAATCAAAAACCTATAACTAATCCGGTTATTGATTCTTTGGCATTAGCAAGAGCTATTATGAAACCAATGAAATCTTATCGTTTAGGAAATGTATGTCGTGTTTATCGTGTAAATTATGACGATGATGTAGCACATAGAGCTGATTATGATGCTGAAGTTTTAGGTGCTGTATTTACAACGATGTTACATTCTATTATGCAAAGTGGAAATTATAATTTGCTTGATTTAAATAAATTACAAAAAGACGATGCTTATAAAATCGTTTTCCCATATCATATGACAGCACTTGCTTTAAACAAAGAAGGTTTAAAAAATATGTTTAAAATTGTTTCTGAAGCAAATACAACGTATTTCCATGATGGTTCTCGTATTCCAAAAGAAAGATTGGAATATTATCGTAAAGGATTGCTATATGGGACTAGCTGTTATCGTTCAGATGTTTTTGAAGCAGCTTTGAATTCTTCGGATGAAAAGTTGGAACAATTGTTAGAATTTTATGATTATGTGGAAATACAACCTTTTCAAGATTACTATCATTTAATTGATCGTGGACAAATTGAATCTGAAGAAAATTTAATTATTTCAATAAAACGTCTTATTACAGCAGCAAAAAAATTAAATAAACTTATTGTAGCTACTGGAGATGTCCATTTTTTAGATGAAAAGGATAAAATTTATCGAGATGTTTTTATATCACAACCCAAAATTGGGATTGGACATCGTGCTCATCCTTTATGTGATCGAAAAAATCCACGTGCATTTACACCATCTCAATATTTAAGAACAACAGATGAAATGTTAAAATGTTATGATTATCTACCAGCGGATGAAGTATATGAATATGTTGTAACAAATACAAACAAAATCGCAGATATGGTTGAAGAAATTCGACCAATTCATGATAAATTATTTACACCAACAATTGATAATGCAGATGAAAATTTAACAAAGATTTGTTATGATACAGCACATCGACTTTATGGTGAAAAACTACCTGAAATTGTGGAAAAAAGATTAGAAAAAGAATTAAGTAATATCATTAAACATGGGTTTGGGGTTATTTATTATATTTCCCACTTACTAGTAAAAAAATCAAATGATGATGGTTATCTAGTAGGTTCCAGAGGTTCGGTAGGATCTTCATTCGTTGCAACAATGTCAGGAATTACAGAAGTAAATCCGTTACCACCACATTATCTATGTCTTCATTGTAGTCATAGTGAATTTTTAGAAGAAGGTGTTGCTGCTGATGGTTATGATTTACCTGATAAGATTTGCCCTGTATGTGGTAAACCAATGAAAGGTGAAGGACATAATATCCCGTTCGAAACTTTCTTAGGTTTCAATGCGGATAAAGTACCCGATATCGACTTAAATTTCTCGGGAGCGTATCAAGCAAATGCTCATGCATTTACTAAAACTATTTTTGGAGAAGATCATGTCTTTAGAGCGGGAACAATTTCTACAGTTGCTGAAAAAATCAGCTTATGGTTATGCAAAAGGATATGCTGAAACATTAGGAATTGATAATGAAGTACGTAGTGCTGAACTTGAAAGAATTGCTCGAGGGTGTGGTGGCGTTAAACGTACGACTGGCCAACATCCAGGGGGAATTATTGTTATTCCTAGGAGATTATGATGTTTTTGATTTCACGCCTTACCAATATCCAGTCGGATTGATTTATCTGCCTGAATGGCTGTACGACTCACTTTTGATTTCCATGCTATTCATGATAACGTTTTGAAATTCGATATTTTAGGACACGTTGATCCAACCGTTATTCGTATGTTACAAGATTTAACAGGTGTTGATCCTAAAACAATTCCAACAAACGATACAAAAGTTATGTCACTTTTTACAACGAGTGATGCTTTAGGTGTTGATTTATCCTATATCAATTGCAAGAGCGGTGCTTTAGGATTACCTGAATTTGGTACAACCTTTGTACGTAGTATGTTAGATCAGACAAAACCACAAACTTTTAATGATTTAGTAATCATTTCGGGGCTTTCACATGGAACAGATGTTTATTTAGGTAATGCAGAGACGTTGATTAAAAATGGAACATGTACCTTAAAAGAAGTTATTGGATGTCGTGATGATATTATGGTTTATTTGATTGAAAAAGGCCTTCCTAATAAAGATGCTTTTGACATCATGGAATGTGTTCGTAAAGGAAAATCACCTGCAGTTTTCCCAGAAAAGAAATACGAAGAATTAATGAAAGAATACAATGTTCCTCAATGGTATATTGATTCATGTAAGAAAATTAAATACATGTTCCCTAAAGCCCATGCGGTAGCCTATGTTTTATCAGCTATTCGTGTAGCTTGGTGGAAATTATATTATCCAAGAGAATATTATGCAGTATATTTTTCCACAAGATGTGATTTTTTTGATATTGAAACATTAGTTGCTGGTAAAGATGCTATTCTTTCAAGAAGAAAAGAAATTGAAATGTTAAGAGAAAACAGACAATCTTCAAATAAGGATGAAGGATTGTGGGATGTGTTTGAAATTGCGTTAGAAATGATTGATCGAGGATTCCATTTTAGTCCTTTAAACTTAGAAAAGTCTGATGCCAATAAATTCATTTTAGATCCAGATGATCCAAGTGGCTTACTTCCACCGTTTAGTTCAGTTGATTCATTAGGTGAATCGGTAGCTAATACTGTTATTGAGGCACGTAAACATGGTTCTTTCTTATCTAAAGAAGACGTGATTAAAAGGACTAAATTGAACAATTCGCATATTAAACAACTAACAAAAATGGGTGTTTTTGATGGTATGCAAGAAGAAAATCAATTATCACTTTTCTAGTGACTTGATTATAAATGAAAAATGTGCTATATTACTTATAGTTTCATAAAGAGAAACGAGTGGGGGAACCCACTCTTTATTATTGAATGGGGTGAAAAAATGGAGTTATTGGAAAGTATTAAAGAAATGGTCTTACCTTTGATCGAACAAAATGATTGTTATTTAGATGATATTGAATATGTAAAAGATAATAATGAAATGTATTTACGTATTTATATCGAAAAAAATGAAGGGTATCTAGATATGGATACATGTGTTGCGGTAAGTGAGTTAATTAGTGATAAACTTGACGAAACTGATCCAATTAAAGATGAATACATTTTAGAAGTCTCTTCACCTGGAATTGAAAAACCATTAAAAACTTTTGAACAAGTTCAAAAATCTGTTGGTGAATATGTTTATGCAAAATTTAAAAATCCTAAAGCCGGATTATATGAAGTTGAAGGATATTTAAAATCTGTTGATAATCAAGAATTAGAATTTGAATATCTTGTAAAAAATATAAAGAAAAAAATTATTGTCAATTATGATAACATTCAATTTATACGATTAGCTGTAAAATTTTAGGAGGAAATAAAAGTGGCTAGTAACAGAAAATTTATGAGCGCCTTAAATGCTTTATGTGAAGAAAAAGGTATTGAAAAAGACGTGTTTTTAGAAATGTTAAAGGAATCAATTGCAAAAGCTTATAAAAAAAATTATATGGTTCCAGAAGCAAATGTACGTGTAGAAATTAATGAAAAAACTGGAAAAATTAGATTATTTGAAATTAGAACAGTTGTTGATGATTTAGAAGATGAAGATTTAGAAGTATCTTTAGATGAAGCACATGATATCAACCCAAATTATCAAGTGGGTGATATTGTAGAAACTGAAGCAGATGTAGATCATATTGGTCGTTTAGCAGCAATTCAAACAAAACAACTTTTCAGACAAAAAATACGCGAAACTGAAAAAGAAACATTATATAATGAATTTGCTGATAAAAAAGATGATATCATTACAGGTATTGTTGATCGTGTTGAACCTAAATTTGCTATTATCAATATTGGAAAAACTGGAGCATTTTTAGGACTAAATCAACAAATCCCTGGAGAAACATTACATGAAGGACAACATGTCAAAGTATATGTAAGTGACGTTGATCGTGGAACTAAAGGAACACATATCGTTGTAAGCAGAACAGAACCACAATTTGTAAGAAGATTATTTGAATTAGAAGTTCCTGAAGTTTATGATGGTACAGTTGAAATTAAATCTGTTTCTCGTGAACCTGGTGAAAGAAGTAAAATTGCTGTATACACTGCAGTTGAAGGATTAGATCCTATTGGTTCTTGCGTTGGACCTAAGGGTTCAAGAGTTAAAAACGTTGTTGATGAATTACATGGTGAAATGATTGATATCGTTGAATGGTCAAGTGACCCAGTTGTTTATATTTCACATGCATTATCACCTTCAGATGTGTTAACTGTTTCTGTTGATGAAGAAAAACACAGTGCGTTAGTTATTGTACCTGATGATCAATTATCATTAGCTATTGGTAAACGTGGTCAAAATGCTCGTTTAGCAGTAAGACTTACTGGATGGAAAATTGATATTAAATCATTATCTGAAGCAACTGAATTAGGGTTAATGGAACAAATTCAACAAAAAGAAGAATTACCTGTTGATGAAACATTCCAAGATGAATTTGCTCAAGAAATGCTAGATAACCAAGAAGAAAAAGAAACTATTGTTGAAGAAAAAGAAAATATCGAAAATGAAGTTGAAGAAGTCACTTCAGAATCTGATGTAGAAGATTATGAAGATTTTGATGATTATGAAGATGATGAATACAGTAAATATGATGAAGATATCGACTATGACGAATATGACAAATATTATGATGAAGATTAGGATGAGATAGAATGAGAAAAATTCCACTTAGAAAATGTCTTGCAACAAATGAACAATTACCTAAAAAAGAGTTAATTCGTGTTGTAAGAAATAAAGAAGGTCAAGTATTTGTAGATGCTACTGGTAAAATGAATGGACGAGGTGCTTATTTAAAAAGAAGCTTAGAAGCAATCGAAATTGCTAAAAAGAAAAAGGTTTTATCTCGTTCTTTACAAGTAGAAATTCCTGATGAAATTTTTGAGGAGTTAAAAAAATATTGTGATGAATAAAAAATATTTAAATTTATTAGGGCTTGCTAATGTTGCAAAGGGAATTGTTTCAGGAGAAACTTTGATAAAAAGTATCGCTGCAAATGAAACAAAACTTGTTGTTATTGCAAATGATGCTAGTGCTAATACTAAGAAAAAAATTACTGATAAATGTCATTTTTATCATGTTGATTATTTCATTGTTGATGAAAATATTGAAACCATTTCAAAAGCAGTTGGAAAAAATAATCGCGTTGCATTAGGTATTATAAATCAAGGGTTTGCGAAAAAAATAAAAGAATTGATAGGAGGTTGATTTTATGGCAAAACAATTTAAAAAGAAAAAAGGTTCTCAAAAGAAGAAACAATTACAATCAAACTTTCCTGCAAAGAAAGAAACATCAGTAATAAAAGATGGTGTGATTTCCTATGAAGAAGGAATTACAGTTGGTGAACTAGCTGAAAAGCTAGGACAAACACCTGCTAATGTTATAAAAGTATTATTTTTATTAGGAACTATGGTAACAATCAATTCATCATTAAATGATGAACAAGTTGAATTAATTTGTTTAGAATATGGTTGTGAATGTGAAAAACATGTTCCAGTAGATGAAGTTAATTTTGAAAATATTGAAGTTGTAGATGATGAAGCTGATTTACAACCAAGATGTCCAGTTGTAACAATTATGGGACATGTTGATCATGGAAAAACAACATTACTAGATACTATTAGAAAATCTGCAGTTGTTGATGGTGAATTTGGTGGTATTACTCAACATATTGGTGCTTATCAAGTAGAAGTAAACGGTAAAAAAGTTACATTTTTAGATACACCAGGTCATGAAGCTTTTACAGCAATGAGAGCACGTGGAGCACAAGTGACTGATATTGTTATTATCGTTGTTGCTGCTGATGACGGTGTGATGCCTCAAACAAAAGAAGCTATTGACCATGCAAAAGCTGCAGGAGTTCCTATCGTTGTTGCAATTAATAAGATTGATAAAGAAGGTGCTGATCCTGAAAGAATCAAAGCTGAAATGGCTGAAGAAGGATTATTACCTGAAGAATGGGGTGGAGATACTGTTTATTGTGAAATCTCTGCTAAAAAGAAAATTGGTATTGAAGAATTATTAGAAACATTAACGGTTGTTGCTGAATTAGCTGATTTAAAAGCAAATCCTAATCGTTATGCATATGGTAGTGTTGTTGAGGGTAAACTTGATAAAGGTAGAGGAGCTGTTGCAACATTATTGGTTGAAAACGGAACTTTACGTGCAAGTGATCCAATCGTTGTTGGTGCTGCTTATGGTAGAGTAAGACAAATGTTAGACGATAAAGGACGTGTTATTAAAGAAGCATTACCAGGTACACCAGTAGAAATTACAGGTTTAAATGAAGTTCCTGTTGCCGGTGATAAATTTATGGTTTTCGAAACTGAAAAACAAGCACGTAGTGTTGGTGAAACACGTATGAAAGCTAAAATTGAAAAAGATCGTAATTCTGGAGCTGCTTTATCTCTTGATGATTTGTATTCTCAAATTAAAGAAGGTCAAATTATTGATTTAAATATTATTGTTAAAGCGGATGTACAAGGAACTGCAGAAGCTGTAAAAGCTTCATTAGAAAAAATCGATGTAGATGGTGTGCGTGTTAACGTTATTCGTTCAACTGTTGGTGCAATTTCTGAATCTGATGTTATTTTAGCAAGTGCCTCTCAAGCAATTATTTATGGTTTTAATGTAAGACCAGATGCAAAAGTTAGAAATAAGGCAGAAGAAGAAAATGTTGAAATTCGTCTTCATAATGTTATTTATAAAATGGTTGAAGAAATTGAAACTGCAATGAAAGGTATGTTAGCACCAGAATACCATGAAGTAATTACTGGTCAAGCAGAAATTAGACAAGTTATTAAAGCAAGTAAAATAGGAAATATCGCAGGATGTTATGTTACCGATGGTTCAATTAAAAGAAACTGTGGTATTCGTTTGATTCGTGATGGTATTGTTGTATACGAAGGAAAACTTGCTTCACTTAGACGTTTTAAAGATGATGTTAAAGAAGTCAATGCTGGTTTTGAATGTGGTTTAAACATTGAAAACTATAATGATATTAAAGAAGGCGATATCATTGAAGGTTATGTTATGGAAGAAGTAGAAAAGAAATAGGAGTTGAGTCTTATGTCATTAAAAACAGATAGAATAAATACTCAAATTTTAAGAGAAGTTTCTTTGATTTTACAAAATGAAGTACGTGATAGAGATTTACGTATGTGTACAATTACCGCTGTTGAAACAACAAATGATTTATCTATTTCTAAAGTGTATGTTACTTTTTTAGGAAAAAATTATAATCAAGAAAAAGGAATGGTAAGACATTAGAAAGATCTAAAAGGATTCATTCGTAATTTACTTGCTAAAAAATTAAAAGTAAGAAAGTGTCCTGAATTACATTTGTTTTAGATACTTCTTTAGAATATGGAAATAAAATTGAAAGTATTATTAATTCATTACATGAAAAAGATTAGAAATAATCTTTTCTTTTTTTAGAATTTATTTTATGATATAATGAAAATACTGATAGGAGGATTATTATGGTAGAATTATCTAATGATTTATTAACTGTTTCTTTACATCCAAAAGGAGCAGAAATTATTTCAATTAAAGGAAAAAAAGATCAATTGAATTATATGTGGAGAAGAGATGCATCTCAATGGGCAAACAGTGCACCTATTTTATTTCCAATTGTTGGAGCGTTAAAAAATGATACATGTGTGATTAATGGTAAAGAGTATCATATGACACAACATGGTTTTGCAAGACACAATGAATTTGAAACAAACCAAGTTAGTGATACTGAAGTAATATTCTCATTAAAATCTAATGATGAAATTATAAAACAATATCCTTTCTTATTTGAATTAAATGTCACATATAGACTTGTTGAAAATAAATTAACATGTCATATTAAAGTAAAAAATACGGATCATCAACCTATTTATTTCCAAGTTGGAGGACATCCTGCTTTTGCTTGTCCATTTATGGAAAACGAATCAAGCAATGATTATTATTTGGAATTTTCAGAAAACGAAACATGCAATCGAAAAATAATTGATGTTGAAAAAAAGAGGTATGTCAAGAGTTGAAAAAACCTTTCTTTGATAATGAAAAAAAGATTTTTTGTTAGACAAGAGCTTTTTAATACAGATGCAATTGTTATTAAAAAGTTTAAATCAGAAAATATTGCGCTTAAATCATTAAATCATGATAAATCAATTGTTTTTCATATGAATGGTTTTGATCATGTTGGACTTTGGGCCGCAAAACATGTTGGTGGATTAATTGCTATTGAACCATGGGTTGGACATGCTGACTATACTGATTTTAATGGTGAATTTAAAGAAAAAGAAAGTTGTGTTGAATTACCTGTTGGTAAAAATTTTGAAGTTGAATTTGCTGTAGAAATTAACCAATAATGACAATTTTTTTAACTTTGTAGATTATACTTTGTTTATGAAAGTTAAACTTATAGAATGTACTCATGAATTAGACTTACAAGATGAAATTAATGATTTTCTTAAACTGGGATATCATATAATACGGATGCATTATTGTGTTGCAATGTGTTTTTCATCTGAATTAGAATACTCTTTTAGTTGTTTAATTGAATATGATGATAAAGGTCCTAAATAAAAGGACTTTTATTTTTGCATAGATTTTATATTATTGGTCAAAATAATTAACGGAGGTGAAACATATGGCAAAAGATGTAAGATGTTCAGTTACGACATGTGCATATCATGATTCTAATAATAAATGTTTAGCCAATGAGATTAAAGTTTCAAAATGTAATTGTAGTTCACCATGTGAT
>ENA-OPYX01001791-OPYX01001791.1-human-gut-metagenome-genome-assembly--contig:-NODE-1791-length-10682-cov-3.653529_pt1 | contig 10682 bp, 13 predicted proteins | sample MGYA00242639_ERZ504486 | MGnify/ENA primary metagenome ERZ504486 (study PRJEB26092, sample SAMD00036296) | human gut metagenome | host: Homo sapiens | study: EMG produced TPA metagenomics assembly of... | reverse complement strand
GCACACATACCCGGCAGATGGGGCAGCCATTACCGGCGCCTGCAAGATTACTTTAAATCCTTTCTCCTCATGCGCTCTTCGCATACTCAAAGAATACATCTGGTTCTCTGTGTGCAGAATAATCGTCATTCTCGTAATCTACGCCTAATTTTTCCAACACTTGTCATGCGGCTTTGCTCATCACCGGCATGTCAGAATCACTTCCCATAACAATTCCTACTTTAGCCATTGCTTGTCTCCTTTGCTCATAAATACTTATTAGTTTCTCTTATAAGTAGTTTTAATTAATTCATCTCTACTTATTAATAATAATACTAAGTCTGTCACTTCTTGTCAATATAAATCATGAAAATTGCCAGGAACAGCCAAAAAAAATGAGAACCTCCCAACAAGCTGTTCTCTTTTCTTCTCTGTTATCCGATCAGTTGTTCCAGATATTCTTTTCCTGCCAGAATATCTTTTTTCTGTTCTTCTCCTGAGATTTCTCTCTCGATGGTAATATCTCCGTCATATCCCACTTCTTTTAACCGTTCGACAAAGACCGGATAATTGACCTTTCCCTGCCCGATCGGCACTTCTTCTCCAAGGAGATGACCGTCTGTCGGGTATTTTCCGTCTTTTCCGTGGACGCCGCGCACATATTCCCCGAAGACCTCCAGCGCATCCACCGGATTGGCTTTTCCGTACATTAAAAGATTCGCCGGATCCAGATTCACTCCCACGCATCCTTCGCCCACATCTTTTTCGATATCCTGCAGCGCCCGTTTCAATGTAACCGGAGTCTCCTGTCCGGTCTCGAACAGGAAGACCTGTCCGTTCTTTTTACACCGTTCTGCCACTTCCTTACAGGCATTCAGTGTTCCCTGATAGTTCGTATCATATGGATTTTCCGGCATATACCCTACATGGGTGACAAAATCGGTAACACCGAGTTTTTTTGCAAAATCAGAGCCTTCCAGAAGCATCCTTACCCGTTCTGCCCGGTAATCTGCCGGGACCAGACCCAGGGTCAGCTGACCATCATAAAAATCCCAGACTTTCCGTCCGCCCCAGCCACACCAGAATGCACTGATAGTAATCCCGTGTTTTTCGGCTGCCGCCAGAATCGCTTCCGCTGCCTTCTCATCGTTGATAATTTTCCGCTCCCAGCATACCAGCTGACAGCTCTCCATGCCCATCGCACGGACTTCCGCAAATTTTTCATCAATATCTGTGTCCGCTTCCATACGGACGACCACTCCTACCCGCATATGTTCCCTCCTGTATTTCTCAGATATACATTTCTTTTTTCTCACGAAGATACAGCTTCGCAGCTTCCCACTCTTCCAATGCCTGTTCTACGGATTTTACGCCTTCCTGAAGCGGCGCGAGAGTGATTTCTTTTCCATCCTGCAGACATTCCAGAAAATACTTGATCTCTGTATAATATGGTCCGAGGTTCGTGATGTTGATACCGGTATTCGTCTGTCCCTCATACTCCGGATGAAGTTCCGGAATGATCTCTGTTCCGTCATCTTTGTATACCGCAAGTCCCGGCTGTCCTGCCTGATTAAAGTAAACAGTTCCTTTTTCAAAATACGCCCGGAATCCTGCCTGGAATTTCGGTATCGGAGACACATCCCACACCCCTTCTGCTGTAGCAAATACATCACCGAACTCATAGGTGGTGATTACCTGATTGATCATACCGGAATCAAATGTCGTTGCCCGTACTTCAAAATCATCCGGCTCACCCAGCATGTATCTCAAAAAATCCAAGTCATGGATATGAAGATCCAGCACAACGGAACCACTCTTTTTCTCATCATGGAACCATCCCTCAAATCCCCAGCGGACATTGCCGCTCACACGTTGCATCACGATCGATTTAAGCTTTCCGAGTGTCTTGTTATCGTACACTTCTTTCAGATAGCGGTATTCGTCAAAGGCACGCACCACCTGTCCTACCATGACTTTCACTCCTGTTTCTTTCTGTGTCTCCAAAAGCAGTTCTCCTTCTTCTCTGGTCAGGCAGACCGGTTTTTCTACCAGAACATTCATGCCCTTTTTCATAGCTGCTACGGCATGCTCTGTATGCAGGTAGCTTGGAAGGCAGATATGTACTGCATCCAGATTTTCACGTTCGATCAGTTCCATTCCATATGTATATGTCCGCGCTTCGGGAAATTCTGCTGCTGCTTTCTGTAAAAATTCTTCCCGGCAGTCCGCCAGTGCGACCACTTCCACGTCCATCTGGGAAGACAGAACTTTTAAGGACAGATAATGAGTAGTTCCCATTCCGCCACATCCAATGACTCCTACTTTCATCTTTTGATACCTCCTCTTGCTGTTTCCTATGTATTTATGTATTATTTTGTGTTTTGTAACTGTTCAGTACCTTCACAGTTACGAGCCAAAATGCATTTAAAATCACCTTCGGTGATGGCATTTTGGCTTGTATGTCTCAGGATTTTGGCATATTCATGCCAAAACACTTCGCGGTTACTAGTGGCTACTGAATAGTTACTGTGATTTTTTGCTTTTTTTCTCTTTACATTAGCATTGCCTGTAATTTCTGTCAATTTTTATTTTACCTGCTCAAATTTCAAAAGCGACCGGAAATCAACTCAGAACTTTTCAAGGTTCTCTCTGATTTCCGGTCGCTTTTTTTATCCTCTGTGTACTTTTTTATTTTTCCAGTGCGTCCAGCTCTTTATTCAATTCTTCTGTTCCCGCAAGAACAAATCTTCCGTCCTGAATCAGCGGAATCTCTCTTCCATCCGCTGTCTCAACCAGGATGGCTCCCAGTTCATCATACGGAATCGTGATATCGGTGTGACAGCCCAAATATGCTTTGCTCACATCTTCTTTTCTCAGAATTGAAACTTCATTATCTCTTGCTATGATTTCTTTTCCATCCGGATTATATACTTTCGTATCTTCCGCCCAGCTGTAACAGGTATCCCCCACCGCAAAGTGCGGTCCCGTCTTTTCTGCAATCAAAATCGGAAGTTTCGCCTCGATACCATATTCTCTCGCCACCCGGTATGCCGTTGTGTTGGTTCCGATCGCAAACTCACCCATCGGAAGTGTCGGGTGATGATAGAGAATATTTTCCCGGATATATTTTTTATTTTCCTCTTCGGAATCAAAATTGGTGCAGCTATACTCTGTAATCTTTCCATCTGTAAAAACCAGTTCCAGATTCTGATACTGCAGCTCATTGAGATAAACTTTTGTTACATGCAGTTTTCCGTTTGTTCCCGTCAGTTTCGGGGAGGTAAAGACTTCTCCCACCGGGATATTGACATCTGCCACGCAGTTTTCAAAATTTGTCTGTTTTTCCGGATCTTCCAGCTTGTGTAGCTGTACACGCAGATCTGTCCGGTTTTCACCTTTTCCCAGAATATGCACACTCGTTCCGAGATCCAGTGCATCGATCAGCTTTTGCTGAATCTGCTGATACAGATTATAGTCCAACGTATTGATTTTTACCGTCTCACGAAAGATTTCTTCAAACTGATCTCCGATCGCCGGTACCGGATAGGCGATGATCGTGAAACTTCTCTCCTCTCCTTTGATATAGCGGTTCGTAATCTGACCAATCTCATTTTGCATATGCACTTTTAACTTCTGCTGCTTTTCCGTAAGCTTCATCGCATATTCACAGGTCTCCGGTACAAATGGCCGTTCTCCGAAGATTTCCACAACGGCAGGTCCGGCATGCACACCCGCCAGTTCCTTATAAGTTTCATATGCCCCGCGGGTTGCCCGCAGCTTCCGGCTGACAAAATCATCATCCAGATACAGTGCAATATCGTTACGGTGGTCATAGTCAAACTGCGGATTCGGAATCGCTCCGTAATAGCCGATCCGGTGCAGTCCCTTATTTACCATGTGCACAGCACTCCGGTAGATCACCGGCTGTAATCCCATCTGCTCAAACTGCGTAATCGCAGCACGGATCATACGCTCAAATCCCAGCACATACCGAATATTCACGGTTTTCTTTCTGGACAGATCTTTGCCGGTAGCAATAAAGCCTATCCGATAGCCTTCCGTATAGGTGCGCGCCATCGCAGTAATTTCTTCTTCCGGCAATGTATTTAAAAAGGCGGCGGTCTTTTCTTCCTCTTCGGTCACATATTCGCCGAACTGATACAGATAACGCAGATCCGTCAGATCTGCATCTTTTATGATCTTTACTGCAAAATCCAGAGCCGGATCCACCGCCTGGCGTATCCGTTCTTCTACCATTTCCTGACAGTAATCGTTCACATACCAGTATAAGATTTTCCTCACGTTTTCCCTGGTCGGTACTTCTCCGCCCTCAAACTCACTATACACCTGTAAAAACAGTTCCAATCCTACCAGAAAATCCCATTCTTTCTGTTCCCAGGCATACACGATCATACCTCGAAGTTCCGTATACAGGAAGCTTAACAGTACACCCAGCTCTTCTCCCAGTATCTTTGCCGCATAATCCGGACTTGAATAAGAGGTCGGATAATTTTCCGGCAGAATATCCTGATAATACCCGGTATTTTTCCAGGCGCAGTTCTTCCAGTGAAAGTTTTTTTCATCTCTCCGGTTTCTACCCGGTTCCGCAGGCAGATCATCTCTTCCAGAAATCCGGCTGTCTTTTGTAAAAAAATCCAGATAAGGCTCAGCCACTGTCTTTTTCCTCCCGAATCTCCCGGATCCGTTCCACTGCCAGATCATATCTTTCTTTTTGCTAATTCATCCACAGACATTCCCTCTACATTTCTTTTACTTTTCTCGTTTTATAATCCAATGAGAATCAATGCCAGCCATCCAACAGAAATCACTCCGTTCGCCATCGCTCCCATCACACTGAACCGATAGTTTTTCCCTTTTTCTTTAAAGCTCTTCATTCCGATCAAAAAGCCGCTGACTGAAAAAAGTACCGCCATCAGACCAAGCGCTCCGATCCAGCTTTCTGCTTTCCCTTCCCAGAAAAACGAGAGGCACGCAGATACCAGAAACAGTATCAGGGAGCAGCCGGCAAACACCAATGAAGAAAAACCGCCTTCTGTCTCTTCTTTTCTGGTAAATGTGTATTTAAATTTTCTTCTCATAAATCATTCTCCTTATCCCATTACAGATCCAAAAGGACAGATATCCAAACAATACCCCCAGTGTATTTAAGATCAGATCATCCACATCAAAACATCCCACCTTAAAAATAAGCTGAATGGACTCCACCAGAAGACTTAATCCGAATCCTGACATAGTTACCAGAACACCATTCCGTAATCGTCTGCTCAGAATCGGAAGAAAGAACCCAAACGGAAGGAAGCCGATCACATTGCCTGCCAGATTCAGAAATGACACCCAGAATCCTACCCGGTGGCGATAGATCCAGAACCTTTTGATTTCCTGAAATGGTGTCAGATTGTATCGATACATCCGCTGATCAAAACTTGTCCTTCCATATTCTTCCGAGAGAAACAGGAAGTAGATCAGCAATCCTATATAAATCACAAACAGAATCCAGCTTATGACCCGGATTCTGTTTTTTGTTTCATCTTTCACTTCTTTTTTTACCCCTTGATCCCCGTACTCTGGCTACCTTCTTTCTAAAAAGTAATCTGATATTTCTGTTTCAGAAGTTTTGCTCCTGTTACGATCATCAGCACACCGGAGACAATTCCTGTCACCAGTACCACGATGCCAAGTGCAAGGCTGGCACCGCCGCTGTGGGAAATTGTTCGGTAAATTTTTTCATTACTCATATCTTTTACCTCTTTCCCTTCTATTTTGCACCGTACTGTTCATAATATGCATCGATGGCTGCTTTTAATGTATCGTCGATCACTACTTTTCCGTTACATTCTTTATTATACAGGCATTCTACCACATCAGCCATGGATACGATCGCTGCTGTGTCAAATCCGTACAGATCTTTAATTTCATCCAGTGCACATTTTTTTCCGCCTTTTCCTACTTCCATACGATTCAGGGATACCATCAGACCAACGATTGTTACATCTGCTGCATTTCTTACTTTTGGCACAGTCTCCTCCATGGATTTTCCGGAAGTTGTAACATCCTCGATCATGATGACTCTGTCACCGTCTTTTAATTTACTTCCCAGAAAGCTTCCTTTATCTGCACCGTGGTCTTTTTCTTCTTTTCTGTCGGAACAGTAACGTACTTCTTTTCCATACAGTTCACTGTAAGCAATAGCAGTTACAACACCAAGCGGAATTCCTTTGTAGGCCGGTCCGAATAATACGTCAAAATCGTCTCCATAGATATCATGAATCGCTTTTGCATAATATTCACCCAGTCTTTTCAGCTGCGATCCTGTCACATACGCACCTGCATTCATAAAAAACGGAGATTTTCTTCCGCTTTTCAGAGTAAAGTCTCCAAATTTTAATACATCACTCTCTACCATAAATTTAATAAAATCCTGCTTATACTGTTCCATGCTCTGTCATCCTCCTGTTTTTCGGCTTGTGCCCGAATTTTTCCATATTTAGTATAAGTATACTACGTTACGCACTTTTTTTCAACTGTTGCATAAATTCCGGTCTCGCGAAAACTGAGCGGATTGCAAATATTTTTGAGGATTGTGCGAGTAAGAAGTACGACTTAATTCAATATACCGCAAAAGGCACCAGAAGAAATATTTTTCTTCCGGTGCCTTTACCTGTTCTTATTATAGCAAAAGCCTTTGTTACTTTCTAGTGATAAATTAATAAATCTCCATTTTCACCTATCGAACAATGCCTACCATATCTTTTACTGATGTGAATCCGTTTTTCTTCATATAGTCTTCGATTCCATCGATCACTTCCATCGTCACTGCCGGATTGTGGAAGTTGGCCGTTCCCACGGATACGGCGCTTGCTCCGGCAAGGATGAATTCAATTGCATCTTCTGCACAGGAGATACCACCCATACCGATGATCGGGATGTTGACTGCCTGTGCCACCTGATAGACCATGCGGACAGCAATCGGTTTTACGATCGGACCGGATACACCACCGGTTTTATTTGCCAGGGCAAAGGTCTTTCTGTTAATATCAATCTTCATACCGGTCAGTGTGTTGATCAGTGATACCGCATCTGCACCACCGGCTTCCGCTGCCTTTGCGATTTCTGTGATATCTGTCACATTCGGTGTCAGTTTCATAATCACTGGCTGTTTTGCAATTTTTTTAATCTGCCCGGTCAGTTCTTCCACATGGTGTGCATCCTGACCGAAAGCCAGAAATCCCGCATTTACATTTGGGCAGGAAATATTGATCTCCATCATATCAATCGGTTCGTCTGCCAGCCTTTCTACTACTGCCAGATATTCTTCCGGTGCATGGCCACATACATTGACAATGATTTTTGTATCATATTGTTTCAGAAACGGGATATCTCGCTTACAGAACAGATCGATTCCCGGGTTCTGCAGACCGATCGCATTCATCATACCGCCGTAGACTTCTGCCACACGGGGTGTAGGGTTGCCGCTCCAAGGAACATTTGCCACACCTTTGGTGGTCACTGCTCCCAGGCGGTTCAGATCCACATATTCTGAAAATTCTTCTCCGGATCCAAAAGTTCCGGATGCAACAGTTACCGGATTTTTCCATTCTACGCCGGCAATATTTACACTCATATCCATCAGATTTCCACCTCCGTAGAAAGAAAAACTGGTCCGTCTTTACAGATTCTCTTGTTATTCACGTTGCTGTGTGCATCTTTTTCTTTTGATTTGCAGACACAGGCCAGGCAGGCACCGATACCGCATGCCATGCGCTCTTCCAGTGAGATATAACATTCGATACCATTTTCCTCTGCATACTGTTTGATAGCTCGAAGCATCGGTGTCGGACCACAGGCATAGATGATATCCGCTTTCAATTTCTGTTCCCGGATCGCATCCATTACATTTCCTTTTGTTCCCACACTGCCATCTTCTGTGGAAATATACAGTTCTCCGGCTGCTTCGAATTCTTCTTTTAAGAACGTCTGCGCGTTACGGTATCCCACAACGATCTGTTTTTTCTCACACTGCATCTGTTTTGCCAGTTCCAGGATCGGCGGTACTCCGATACCTCCGCCCATCAGAAAAGCTCGTTTTTCCTTCTGCTTTTTCTACAGGGAAGCCATTTCCCAGCGGTCCGATCACCGGGATCGCATCTCCGGCTTTCAGTCTGGAAAACTCTTCGGTTCCGGTCTTCGCTCCCGTGACACGATACACCAGACGAAGTCGGCTGTTTTCCCGGTCGATCTCACAAAGACTGATCGGACGCGGAAGTAGTTTGCTTCCATCCTTACTATACAACGATACGAACTGTCCCGGTTTTGCTTCTTTCCCGATGTTTTCCGTCTGGATCCACATGCTGAAGATTCCGTCACCAATTTCTTTCTGACGGATCACAGTACAGATTTCTTTCTTTTTCATGTTCGATACTCCTGTCTATTCCAGTTTATTTTGCCGCCTGCAGTGCACCGTCGATATCTGCGATCATATCTTTCACCGCCTGTCGGGATGCTTCTGCAAAATTCTGTGCACCGAACTGTGCATATGCTTCCTGTTTGTATGCTGCGATGATACCTCTGGAAGAGTTGATGATCGCACCCAGTCCGTCTTCATTAAAGAAATGCACCAGATCCTTTCCTCTTCCGCCCTGTGCCCCGTAGCCAGGTACCAGAATAAAGGTCTTCGGCATCAGTTTTCTTAATACTTTTCCCTGTTCTGGATAAGTTGCTCCTACGACCGCGCCGATATAACTATAAGAATCTCCCATATGTTCTTTGCCCCATGCGTCTACCTGTTCTCCTACCCACTCATACAGCGGACGACCGTCGATCAGACGATCCTGGAATTCTCCACTGGATGGATTGGATGTTTTTACCAAGATAAACAGACCTTTGTTTTCTTCTTTGCAGACCTTGATGAACGGTTTGATGCCGTCAGAACCGAGATACGGATTGACCGTAGCGAAATCCTCATCAAATCCTGCGAACTGCTGGGAACCTACTTTTACTTTTCCCAGATGACCTACCGCGTAGGCCTCGGAAGTAGAACCGATATCTCCACGTTTTACATCACCGATAACTACCAGTCCTTTTTCATGGCAGTAATCCACGGTCTTTTTAAACGCTTTCACACCTTCGATACCAAACTGCTCATACATAGCAACCTGTGGTTTTACCGCCGGGATCAGATCATAGGTAGCATCCACGATCTCTTTGTTGAACTGCCAGATGGCTTCTGCTGCTCCTTCGAGTGTCTCACCATACTCTGCAAATGCACGTTTCTGGATATGTTCCGGTACATAATTTAACATCGGATCAAGACCTACTACGATCGGTGCATGTGTTTTCTGGATTTTTTCAATCAATTTGTTAATCATCTGTTTTTCTCCTCGCCTTTTGCTTTCTGTATGTTGCCTTTTCCTGTTTTATTTATCTTCGTACACGACTCTTCCACCACAAATCGTCACTTTCACTTTACCGTTTACTTTTTTACCCTGGAACGGTGTGTTCTTACCCTTCGATGCAAAATCTTTCACATCGATCACATAAGATTCTTTCGGGTCGATCACAACCACATCCGCATCTTTTCCCGGTTTCAGGGAACCTTTGTTTGTAAGATGCAGGATCTGCGCCGGATTGTAACTCATTTTTTCTGCCATCTGCATCGGTGTGATCCATCCTTTGTCCACCAGTTCAGTGATAGTCAGCGATACACTGGTTTCCAGTCCCACGATGCCGAATGGTGCGCTCTTCATAGAAACACCCTTTTCCACCATCGTATGTGGTGCATGGTCGGTGCTGATCACATCAAAGACATCATTTTTCAGTCCTTCCAGAAGTGCCTGCCGGTCTTCTTTTGTGCGCAGTGGCGGATTCATCTTATAATTAGTATCACCTTCCCCGATATCATCCGAAGTCAGTGTAAAATGATGGGGGCATACTTCACCGGTTACAGAGATTCCTTCTTCTTTTGCCAGACGCAGCATCACTTCACTGTCTTTTGTGGAACAATGACAAAGATGCAGGTGGCATCCGGTATCTTTTGCGATCAAAATATCTCTTGCTACAATAGTATCCTCCACTGCGTTACAAATTCCAGGCAGACCAAACTTCTCGGAATTGGTATCTTCGTTCATACAGCCTCCGTTTACCATATGAATATCTTCACAATGTGCCAGTACCGGAATATTCATGCGTGCTGCAATCTGCATCGCTTCTTTATAAATCTGCGCATTCATAACAGATTTTCCATCCTCACTGATCGCCGGCGCGCCCGCCTGCAACCATCCCATTCCAATTATCATCGAAAGCATCCTCGCCTTTCATCCCCTGAGTGATCAGCTCTGCCTGCAGGACATTGACCAGATTACACTGCATTGCTTTATTTTTCACATAAGAAAGCCTGTTTCCGGATTATCAATGACCGGTTTTGTGTTTGGCATGCAACCAGCGTGGTAATCACCACCCCTTGCCGCAGCCTTCGATCCGGTAAATCACATCCTCTTTATGTGTCAGCCCCCGGATCATCGCAGATGTACATGCATATCGATCAGCCCTGGCATGACGTAGCAGCCTCTGGCATCAATCACCCTGTCCGCTTTATCCTTGATGTTTTCTTTACTTCCTGGATCTTATCATCTTCCAGCAGTACATCTGCAACCTGATCCAGCTTTGTATCCGGATCGATCACATGA